>PVMN01000045.1_pt1 | contig 285452 bp, 275 predicted proteins | sample 1853401 | NCBI WGS metagenome assembly PVMN01 (sample SAMN08533510, study PRJNA380276) | Human gut metagenome, whole genome shotgun sequencing project.
AGCCAAGTCCGGCAGGGATAAACGCTGAAGGCATCTAAGCGTGAAGCCCCCCTCAAGATGAGATATCCCATAACGTAAGTTAGTAAGACCCCTTGAAGACGACGAGGTAGATAGGTGAAAGGTGGAAGCACGGTGACGTGTGGAGCTGATTCATACTAATAGGTCGAGGGCTTAACCGAAGAGGTTAGGTTTGTAATGAAACGCAACGAGATAGAACGAGAGTTATCTTTAAAGGTAATCGGATGAAAAAAGATATATTTAATGTGCAGTTTTGAGGGAACAATCCTTTGATAATATTGTTATTAAACCTGTGGTTATTCCATAGGTTTTTTTTATTTGTCTGATTCAGATAAGCTGTTATATATTGAAATTTATAGTCCGAAAGGTGATAGTGATTTAAAAAGTGAAATATTTCACATTATACAATATAAAATATTGATAAAACGCTTGCGTATATTCTATAAAAAGAGTAAAATTATAAATAAGATAATAAATGTGAATATTTAAATAAAGTGGCAGGTGATTTATATGAGAATGTATGATTTGATTTTAAAGAAGAGAGAGGGTGGATGTCTTACTGAATCTGAGATTAATTACATTGTTAAAGGATATACACAGGGGAGTATTCCGGATTACCAGATGTCAGCATTTCTTATGGCCGTTTATTTTAAAGGCCTTTCAGATGAAGAAACTTTTGCATTGACTAAGGCAATGACAGATAGCGGTGAGAAATTGGATTTATCCTGTATACCGGGAGTTAAAGCTGATAAACACAGTACCGGTGGTGTGGGAGATAAAACTACACTTGTGTTGGCACCAATGATAGCATCACTTGGCATTAATATGGCGAAGATGAGCGGAAGAGGATTGGGCAACACAGGCGGTACAATTGATAAACTGGAATCTTTTCCGGGCTTTAATACATCATTGACTAATGAACAATTTATAGAAAATATAAAACATATCGGTATTGCAGTTAATGGACCGACGCTAAGTCTTGCTCCTGCTGATAAGAAAATTTATGCATTAAGGGACGTTACGGCAACTGTAGAAAATGTTTCACTTATTGCAAGCAGTATTATGAGTAAAAAACTTGCAGCTGGTGCAGATATAATTGTACTTGACGTTAAGTCTGGAAGTGGAGCTTTCATGAAAAACGAACATGATGCATTACAACTTGCACATGAGATGGTAAAGATAGGAAAAGCATCAAATAAGCAAACGATTGCGGTTATATCTGATATGAATCAGCCATTAGGACATAACATTGGAAATGCGTTGGAGGTTGTTGAAGCTATTGAAACATTAAAGGGAAAAGGACCAGCTGATTTGCATAATCTTTGCATTGCACTTGGAACACAGATTTTAGAGGCAGCCGGAAAAGCATCGGATGCCGCACAGGCCAAAGATATGCTTGAATCATCACTGACGAATGGCACTGCATATTTAAAATTTAAGGAATTTATCAAGACCCAGGGTGGAGATATAAGTAATATTGACAACCCGATGAAACTTGTAAATGCAAGTTATATTGAGCCTGTAATATCAAATTCTGAGGGGTATGTTGAATCAATCGAATGTGAACAGATAGGAAGAGCATCTATGATTCTTGGTGCAGGAAGAAAGGATAAAGACAGTCCTGTTGATTTATCTGCAGGAATAGTTCTTCATAAAAAAACAGGTGATTTTGTCAATAAAAATGAAGAAATTGCAACTATATATTTTAATAAAAAAGAAGTAAAAAATGATGTTATTAATATTATTTTGAATTCATATAAAATAGTGGATAAAAAGTGTGAAAAACCTGAACTTATTAAGCAGATTATTAAGTAGAATTAGTCTTAATTATACGCTTAATTATGTTGAAATAGTTGTAAAAACTTGTTATAATAAATTAATGAAATGAACGTGAATCGGAGGATTTTAGATATGGAAACTAACATATTAATGGAAAGCGGAACAAATGAATTAGAAGTTTTGGAATTTACAGTTGGCAATAATCATTACGGTATTAATGTAGCGAAGATAAAGGAGATAGTTCCATTTCATGTCGTAACACCTGTACCTAATTCACATCCTAATGTTGAAGGTATTTTTATGCCAAGAGATATGATGATTACAGTTGTAGACCTTGCTAAAGTTATTAATGCAAAGCCTTCGCCAGATATAAAAAAAGATATGTTTATTATAACTAATTTCAATCAGTTGAATGTAGCATTTCACGTTCATACAGTTATTGGTATTCACAGAGTATCATGGGCTGACATAATTACACCGGATAGTACAGTAAGTTCTCAGGACAGTGGTATTGCGACAGGTGTAGTTAAGATTGATAATCAGCTTATTATTATATTGGATTTTGAGAAGATAGTATCAGATATTAGTCCGGAAACTGGTCTTAAAGTATCAGATATAGAAGAATATGAAGGAAGAGAGAGAAGTCAGGCTCATGTTATTTCAGTTGAAGATTCTCCACTTCTTGGTGCAATGATAGGCAATTCTCTTAAAAAGTCTGGTTATGTTAATCTTACAAGATTTGCTAATGGACAAGAAGCATGGGATTACCTTCAGGAAGTTAAGTCAGGTGCAGTACCTAACGATATTGCATGTATAATAACAGATATTGAGATGCCTCAGATGGATGGACATCATCTTACAAAATTAATAAAAACAGATGAGCAGTTAAAGAATATTCCTGTTATTATATTCTCATCTCTTATCAATGAACAGATGAGAGCAAAAGGTGAATTGCTTGGTGCAAATGCACAGTTATCAAAACCTGAAATAGGACAGCTTGTTGGTGAGATTGATAAGCTGATTAATGCTCAGAAATAATAAAAGATATTAGTATTTTATATGCTGTCACATTACTGGTGGCAGCATATTGTATATAAAAAATTGGAGATATAAGTTTGAAAGATTTTAATATAGAAGATTTTATTAATGATTATAATGAAGCACAGATGGTTGTAATAGGAATTGGTTCGCAGCTTACAAGTGATAAGTATGGTGAAATATCTGCAATGAACGAGATAATAACTTTTTTTAATAATTATTTAGATAAAAAGAATTATTTTATTATTACAACAAATAAAGAAAATATTTTTGAAAATACAGAAGTTAATCCTAAAAGAGTATGTGCTCCATTTGCTGACAATGAAGAAAACGGACAGAAACAGTGGAATTTATATAATAAATGGCTGTCGGCAACATTAAATAAGGAACTGCTTATAATTGAACTCGGTGAGGATTTTAATCATCCGAATGTTTTCAGATGGCCATTTGAGAAAATTGTTTTTATCAATCAAAAAAGTAAAATGTATAGAATTAATGATGAATTTTACCAGCTTCCTGAAAATATAGGGGAGAGGGCATGTGGCATTAATAAGAATGCAAGGGATTTTGTTAAAGAATTACGAGATATGCTTTTAAAGTAATTTATTGTTAAATTGATTATTGTATGATACAATTTTAATGTTTAAAATGGCAGTATTTATAGAATGAGGAGAAAATAAATGAGCTTAGATGAAAAACCGGATTTTTCTGAACCAGAACTTTCAGAAGATGATATGAAAAGGCTTTCACAGATGGGGCTTGATAATATTATAGAGCAGGTCACAACAGATACATCATCAGTTGATGATTTGTTTGATGACACGAAGGAAGAAAAAGACAACATTAATAATCAGAATAATAAAGAGAAAGCTGACGAAAAAAAAGCTGATGTCAATATGGCTGTTGATACTGTTGATAATGATGAGACGGCGGCTGACTCAGCAAAAGCATCAAAAAAAGGCAAGAAAAAACAGAAAAAAGAAAAGACAAAGAAAAATAATATTTTTTCTGTTATAAAAAGTGTTTTCTTTGAGAATCTTGATGAAGAAGATGAAGATTTAGATATTGAAAAAAAAGAAAAGTCGTCTAAACAAAAAGTTGTAAAGACAAATAAAACTAAAAAATCTGTTGATGATGTAAGAAAAGATGATGATATCAGACAGTCAGCACCAGAGCCACAGGCAGAGTTACAGCCACATGCAGAACCACAGCCGGAAAATGAAAGTATCATTGATGAAAACAGGGCAGACATTGCTGATAATATCAATCAAGATGATGAAAATTCTGTAAATAATGATATTTATGATGATACATCGGAAGATAAGACAGAAAAAAATGATTTGCCGGAAGAACCAGACAGAAGCAAAGATGAGAATGTACAGCTTATCAAGGAAATGTATGGTGACAAAGATAATCTTGACGAAAATATTGCACCTAAAAAGGGGCTTATAGCTAAGCTAAAATATCGTATTGCCCAGTTGAAGAAGAAAAATGCTGAAGAGGATAAACTGGAAGAAGAAGCTGAACTTGCAGATATAGAAGAACAGAAGAAGAAAAAAGAAGAAAAACAGGCGGCAGCAGCAGTTAAAAAAGAAAATGCCAAGAAAGAGAAAGAAGTTAAGGCTGCTGAGAAAAAGAAGGCTAAGGATGCAAAAGCAGCTAAGAAAGCTGCAAAACCTAAGAAAGAGAAAAAGCCAAAGCTGGAACCAAAGCCTGGAGATATATTAAAGATAAAACCTAAGAGCATAATGTTATTTATTACACTTGTTGCAAGTGTGATTGTTCTTATTTCACTTCTTAATACAACAGTAAGCTATACAACAGCAATTTCAAAGGCAAAAACAAATCTTGAAAATGGTGATTATTCAAAAGTTTATGAATCATTATCAGGAATGAAATTAAATAAGAGTGATGAGACATTGTACAGACAGGCAACGCTTATAACATATGTTACAAGACAGTATGAATCATATCAGAATTATATGGAAATGGATATGAAAACGGAGGCAATCAATGCACTTGTAAAAGGACTTGCCAGATATGATACATATTATAATGAAGCGAACAGTCTTGGTGTCGGAAACCAGATGAAGGAAGCACGAGCACAGATTATACAGGCTTTTAATGATACATTTAAAATATCTGAATCAGAAGCAGTATCATTAGTTGCTATGTCTGATAATAATTTTACGCAGTACTATAGAAAAATTGAAGCATACGGAAAGGCAAGATAATTAATGATAGCTATAATCGATTATGACGCAGGCAATTTAAAGAGTGTAGAAAAGGCATTAAAGTATTTAGGCCAGGATGTTATTGTATCAAGAGATTCGAGTGAGATACTTCAGGCTGATAAGGTTATTCTTCCGGGCGTAGGTTCGTTTGGAGATGCAATGAATAACCTTGACCATTTTAATCTTGTTGATACAATAAAAAAAGTAGCCGAAAAGGATACGCCATTTTTAGGAATCTGTCTTGGATTACAGCTTTTATTTGAAAAGAGTGATGAGACACCGGGAGCAGAGGGACTTGGAATTCTTAAAGGAGAGATATTAAGAATTCCACCAAAGGAAGGATTGAAGATTCCTCATATGGGATGGAATTCACTTAATATAAAGCCACAGGCAAGATTGTTTGACGGAATTGCTAATAACTCTTACGTTTATTTTGTACATTCATATTATCTTAAAGCTGAGGATGAAAATATAGTTGCAGCTTCAACTGAATATTCAACACATATTCATGCTTCTGTTGAATCAGGAAATATATTTGCATGTCAGTTCCATCCTGAAAAGAGCAGTGATGTTGGTTTGAGAATTTTGAAGAACTTTGCTTCATTATAATATTAGTAATTATATTGATTGGAGATATAATATATGTTTACAAAGAGAATTATTCCATGTCTGGATTGTAAAAACGGAAGAGTTGTAAAGGGGACTAATTTTGTGGATCTGCGTGATGCAGGAGACCCGGTTGAAGTTGCCCAGATGTATGATAAATCAGGAGCTGATGAACTTGTATTTCTTGATATCACAGCTTCAAGTGACGGAAGAAGTACAACTGTAGATTTGGTAAGAAAGGTTGCTGAAAAGGTATTTATTCCATTTACAGTTGGTGGTGGAATAAGAAGTGTTGATGACTTTAAGGTGCTTTTGAGAGAAGGTGCTGATAAGATTTCAATTAATTCGGCAGCTATTATGAATCCGACACTTATAAGTGAAGCAGCAGACAAGTTTGGAAGCCAGTGTGTTGTGGTTGCAATAGATGCTAAAAAACGCGATAATGGCAGTGGATGGAGTATTTATAAAAACGGTGGCCGTGTTGATATGAATATTGATGCGGTTGAGTGGGCAATGAAAGCTGAAAAGCTTGGTGCCGGTGAGATACTTCTGACAAGTATGGATTGTGATGGAACTAAGGCTGGATATGATATTGAGCTTACAAGAACAATTGCAGAAAATGTATCCATTCCCGTAATTGCCTCAGGCGGAGCAGGTAGTATGGAACATTTTTATGATGCTTTTACTGAAGGAAAAGCAGATGCAGCTTTGGCAGCGTCATTGTTCCATTATAAAGAAATGGAAATAATGGATTTAAAGAAATATCTTGCAAATAGAGATATTCCTATGCGTTTATAGAGGTGTATAAAATATGTCAATGATTAATAATGACTGGCTTGATGCAATAAGACCGGAATTTTCAAAGGATTATTACAAAAAATTATATACATTTGTAAAGGATGAATATAGTAAAACAATTATATATCCGCCTGCAGAAGATATATTTAATGCATTTCATTTTACACCTTTAAGTAAAGTGAAAGTGCTGCTTCTTGGACAGGATCCATACCATAATGAAAATCAGGCACATGGGTTAAGTTTTTCTGTACTTCCATCACAGCATGATATTCCACCATCATTGCAGAATATATATAAAGAACTGCATGAGGACTGTGGATGTTATATTCCTAATAACGGATATTTGAAAAAGTGGGCAGATCAGGGTGTTTTGCTATTAAATACTGTACTTACAGTACGTGCACATCAGGCCAATTCGCATCAGGGAAGAGGTTGGGAAAATTTTACAGATGCAGTTATTCAGGCTGTTAATGCACAGGACAGACCTATTGTATACATGCTCTGGGGAAGACCGGCACAAAGTAAAATCCCAATGCTTACTAATCCAAAGCACCTTATACTTACAGCACCTCATCCAAGTCCGCTCTCAGCATACAGAGGCTTTTTTGGATGTAAACATTTTAGCAAAGCTAATGAATTTTTGAAAGCAAATGGAGCAGAGCCGATTGACTGGCAGATAGAAAATATATAGAAATACGTAATAAAATCCCCCGGGTATCATTAGACACCCGGGGGATTTTTTGAGCGAATTAAACACTCAATATTAGGAGAACAATAATATGAATGAAAACTAGAAAGTTTTATTCATCTGAATCTAATTCGCTGTCTGCTAATGCACCAACAGAAGATACAATTACAACTGTGGCGATAATTGAAACAGCAACTCCAATGATTGGACCAATAAATAACATAAACATTGAATAATCAATCCCCTTTACTAAATAAAATAAAGCTACGTTTTAAAAACTAATCTAATAATAACACTACTTAGATTCTTTTGCAAGATTTTTATTTGCGGTTGCGAGCATAAGCTTGATTCTGTTAAGCTGGTTGACTTCTGAAGCACCCGGGTCGTAGTCAACTGCAATGATATTTGACTCAGGGAAAGCAGCACGAAGCTCTTTAATTACGCCCTTACCAACAATATGGTTAGGAAGACATGCAAATGGCTGACAGCATACAATGTTTCCTGCACCATTATGTATGAGTTCAATCATTTCGCCTGTAAGCAGCCATCCTTCACCGGTCTGGTTGCCGAGTGAAACAAGGTCTTTTGCAAGAGCAGCTGTTTCTTGGATACTTGATGGAGCAGTAAAACGCTTGCTTTCTTTTAATGCTTTTGTAGAGCTCTTTCTGAACCATTCAAGAATTTTAATAACTGAATTGTTCAAAAATGCTGATTTCTTTGAAGCACCGAGGTAATCACGCTTGAAGTTTGCATTTTCGGCACAGTAAAGCAGGAATCCCATAAGGTCAGGAACAACAGCTTCAGCACCTTCACTTTCAAGCAGGTCTACAATGTAATTGTTGGCAGAAGGAAGGAATTTTACAAGGATTTCTCCTACAACACCAACTCTAGGTTTCTTAATATCAAGAAGTTCAATATTATCGAAATCTTTTATTATTGCACGGACGTTTTTATTGTATTCACGCATAGAAACTTTAGGCTGTGTCAGCTGTTCAATTAATACTTTTTTCCATTTCTCATGGAGAGCATTGACAGAACCTGGCACTTTCTCATATGGACGTGTTCTGTATACAACATTCATAAATACATCACCATAAACAATAGCCATCATTGCTTTTTTGAGCATTTTCAGGTCGTATTTAAAACCTGAGTTGACTTCAAGCCCCTGTGCACTGAGTGATATTACAGGAATATAAGATAATCCAGCTTTTGAAAGTGCTCGTCTGATGAAACCAATATAGTTTGATGCACGGCATCCGCCGCCTGTCTGTGTGATGATAATAGCTGTCTTGCTTAAATCATATTTACCTGAGAGAACAGCATTCATAATCTGTCCGACTACCATAAGAGAAGGGTAGCATGCATCATTATTTACATATTTAAGTCCCATATCAACTGATGACTTATTGTCATTGTCAAGAACTTCAAAATTATATCCGCATGATGAGAGTGCAGGACCAAGCAGGTCAAAATGAATTGGTGACATCTGAGGGCAGAGAATAGTATAATTCTTTCTCATTTCAGGTGTGAATTCTACTCTGCTAAATGCAGCACTTTCAATCTTTCTCTGGTAATGTTTCTTTTCACGTACCTTTAAAGCTGCGATGAGTGAACGTACACGGATTCTTGCAGCACCAAGGTTATTAACTTCGTCAATTTTAAGTACAGTATATATTTTACCGGCCTTTGTAAGGATATCATTTACTGCATCTGTTGTAACAGCATCAAGACCGCATCCGAAAGAATTAAGCTGGATAAGATCAAGGTTATCTTTTGTCTTAACATAGCTTGCAGCTGCATAAAGTCTTGAGTGGTACATCCACTGGTCCATAACGATGAGAGGACGGTCAACTTTACCAAGATGGGAGACTGAATCCTCTGTTAAAACAGCAATGCCATATGAATTGATAAGTTCAGGAATACCATGGTTGATTTCAGGGTCAACGTGATATGGACGACCGGCAAGGACGATACCGCGTTTACCGGTTTCATCAAGGTATTTGATAACTTCTTCACCTTTTTTATGTATGTCTTCCTTTGACTGCATAAGTTCATTCCATGCATCTTTAACAGCTGCTTTTACCTGTGATGACGGAATGTTATTGAATTCTTCAGAAAGACGTTTTTCAAGAATTTCAACATTTTCAAAAGAGAGGAATGGATTTCTGAAATCAATATTTTCAGTTTTTAATTCTTCTACATTATTTTTAATGTTTTCAGCATAAGATGTTACAATCGGACAGTTATAATGATTGTTTGTTTTTTCAATTTCTTTGTGTTCATAAGGAACGCATGGGTAGAAGATAAACTTAACCCCCTGTTTAATAAGCCATGTTACATGTCCGTGTGCAAGTTTTGCCGGATAACATTCTGATTCTGATGGTATCGACTCAATACCGAGTTCATAAATCTTTCTGCTTGACTGTGGTGAAAGAACGACGCGATATCCTAATTTTGTAAAAAATGTATACCAGAAAGGATAATTTTCATACATGTTAAGCACACGAGGGATGCCGACAGTTCCCCGCGTTGCAGCATCTTCTGCAAGTGGTTCATAATCAAAAAGTCTGTGAAGCTTGTACTCAAAAAGATTTGGCATTTTTTCAGTTGTTTTTTCTTTTCCAAGTCCGCGTTCACAGCGGTTTCCTGTAATGAAACGTCTTCCGCCAGAGAATTTATTAATTGTAAGGTAGCAGTTGTTGGTACATCCCTTACAACGTGTCATTGTTGTGCTGTATGTAAGCTCGTTAATTTTGTCTATAGAAAGCATTGTAGATTCTGAAATTCCGTCATAACGTTCTCTGGCTATTAATGCGGCACCAAATGCACCCATTATACCTGCAATGTCAGGACGGACTGCCTTTACGCCTGTGATTTTTTCAAAGCTTCTAAGGACAGCATCATTGTAGAATGTACCACCCTGAACAACGATATGTTTTCCAAGGTCACCAGGATCAGAAATTTTGATAACTTTGTAAAGTGCATTTTTGATAACAGAGTATGCAAGTCCTGCAGAAATATCAGCAACTTCTGCACCTTCTTTCTGAGCCTGTTTAACTTTTGAGTTCATGAATACAGTACATCTTGTACCGAGGTCAATAGGATGTTTTGCAAAAAGAGCTTCTTTTGCAAAGTCCTGAACAGAGTAATTAAGTGATTTGGCAAATGTCTCAATGAATGAACCACATCCTGACGAACATGCCTCATTTAACTGTACTGAATCAACAGTCTGGTTTTTAATCTTGATACATTTCATATCCTGACCGCCGATATCAATGATACAGTCTACTTCAGGGTCAAAAAATGCGGCAGCGTAGAAGTGTGATACTGTCTCAACTTCACCGTCATCAAGCATAAGTGCTGATTTTATGAGAGCTTCGCCGTATCCTGTAGAGCATGACTGTACAATCTTGGCATCTTTAGGGAGCTTTGTATAAATGTCTTTGATGGCCCGTATTGTTGTGGCAAGCGGAGAACCATTGTTACTGCTGTAAAATGAGTAGAGGAGTTTACCGTCTTCGCCTACGAGTGCAACTTTTGTGGTTGTAGAACCGGCATCAATACCAAGATAACAGTTGCCACTGTATGATGCGAGGTCAGCAGTAGGAACTTTTGCTTTATTATGTCTTTCTGTAAATGAAGAATAAGCTTCTTTATTTTCAAATAAAGGCTCCATACGTTCAACTTCAAAATCAAGTTTAATCTTGCCCTGAAGACGTTTTATAATGTCTGAAACATCAACACATATATCATCTTTGTAATTCATTGCAGAACCGATTGCTGCAAAAAGATGAGAATGTTCTGGGGCAATAATCTGGTCAGGACCAAGATTTAATGTACGTATAAAAGCTTCTCTTAACTCTGATAAGAAGTGAAGAGGACCACCTAAAAATGCAACATTGCCACGGATTGGCTTACCACATGCAAGACCTGATATGGTCTGATTAACAACAGCCTGAAAAATAGAAGCTGACAAATCTTCTTTTGTTGCACCTTCGTTGATAAGAGGCTGGATGTCTGATTTTGCGAAAACTCCACATCTTGCAGCGATAGGATATATAGATTTGTAATTTTTTGCATATTCATTAAGACCTGAGGCATCAGTCTGTAAAAGAGTAGCCATCTGGTCAATAAAAGAACCTGTACCGCCGGCACAGATACCATTCATACGCTGGTCAACACCATTAGTGAAATAGATAATCTTGGCATCTTCTCCACCAAGTTCTATTGCAACATCGCACTGCGGAGCTTCAGCCTGAAGAGCAGTGGAAACGGCAACAACTTCCTGCGTAAAAGGAACTTCAAGATGTTTGGCAAGAGTGAGACCGCCTGAACCTGTAATTACAGGGTGGCAGTTAAAATTACCAACAGAAGATACAGCTTTTTCAAGAAGCGACTGTAATGTTTCCTGTATATTGGCAAAATGACGTTCATAGTCTGAAAAAATCACTGTATTATTGTCATCAATAAGAGCAATTTTAACGGTGGTTGAACCTATATCAATTCCAAGTTTATATGAATTCATAAAAATATCAGGCAAAAAGTGCCTGCCTCCTTAATTATAATTTGTCGAATAATGCGATTCGTTTCATTATATTATGAAAAAAAATAAATTTCAACATTATAACCTTATTTTATTGATTTTACATATTATGGCAATGCAAAATTTTAGAGTTTTAATATATTTTTTATAAAAGAACAGTGATGATTCGTTGACAAAAACAGTTTATATATTTATACTAAATTTAATTAGCACAAAGGCGTTGAAAGGGGCTTGTTTAAAGTATGAAATTCTTTGATAAGTTAGAACGTAGATTTGGTAAATATGCCATACCAAATCTTATGTATTATATTATAGGTATATATCTTGTAGGATTTGTTATAGAATTATTCGCACCTGATGTATATACTTATTATCTTAGTCTTGATGCGGCAAAGGTACTGCATGGTCAGGTATGGAGACTGGTTACGTTTATTTTGCAGCCACCGTCAAGCAGCATTATTTTTATGGTATTTACATTATATTTTTATTATGTAATCGGAACTGTACTTGAGAGAATATGGGGTTCATTTAAGTTTAATGTCTATTATTTCAGCGGAGTAATCCTGCATATTATTGCAGCATTTGTTATTTACTTTATATTTGGCTGGTCATTTAACATGTCAACATATTATATTAATCTTGCACTGTTTCTAGCATTTGCGGTCGAACAGGCAGATACGGAAGTACTTCTGTTTTTTGTACTTCCTATAAAGATGAAGTGGCTTGGATGGCTTGATGGAATTATATTTGCAATAACGATTATTGGCGGATATCTTACACCTGTAATGCCTAAGGCTATATGGAGAGGATTTTATAATGCAGGACTTCTTGCCGGTAATTCATATACATGTTATGTAATGGCAACATGTGCATTAATCTCAATGCTTAATTTTATTATTTTCTTTTTTGCTACAAGAAAGGCACCTGGCAGGACATATACACAGAAGAATTATCGTAAAGCTGAGAAAAGAGCTGATAAGGCAAGAAAAAATGCGGGAAGTTTCAACGAGAGATTTTATAATGCGAACTCTGAAAAAAGCACATGGGATAGTGCCAATAAACCGTATATTAATCCGAGAGGTACAAAGCACAGATGTGCTGTCTGTAACAGGACAGAGCTGGATGGCGATAATCTTACATTCAGATTTTGCACAAAATGTGCAGGCAATCTTGAATATTGTCAGGATCATCTGTATACACATATACATGTTACAGGTGATAATAACAATCAGAATACACAAAAAAATTAAAAAATGTTTTGAAAGAACGGCATAAATATGTTAGTATCAATATAGTACTGCAAAAACTGTATTTTTTCTTATTGCTATTATAAAAGATTTATGCAATAATCTGTATTTGTGTTTAGTATGAGATAAAATTAATTGAATTAAAGTTTATTTTGGAGGTCAGAATGAAAAAAACTAAAATAATTTGTACAATGGGTCCTAATACTAATGACAGAGAACTCATCAAAAGTCTTGCTCTTGTAGGAATGGATGTTGCAAGATTTAACTTCTCTCATGGTGATCATGAAGAGCAGGCAGGACGTTTCGCATTAGTTAAGAGTGTAAGAGAAGAACTCAATATTCCTATTGCTACATTGCTTGATACAAAGGGACCTGAAATAAGAACAGGTGACCTCAAGGACGATAAGAAAGTAACACTTAAAGAAAATCAGAAGTTTACACTTACAACAAGAGACGTACTTGGTGATGAGACAATTGGAAGAATCACATATGCAGGTCTTCCACAGGATGTTTCAAAGGGAAATACAATTCTTATTGATGATGGTCTTATTGAACTTCGTGTAAATAATGTTATAGATGGCACTGATATTGAATGTACAGTAGTAAATGGCGGTGAGCTTGGTTCAAGAAAAGGTGTTAATGTTCCTAATGTAAGTATCCGTCTTCCGGGTATCACAGATAAGGATAAGGATGATATTTTATTTGGTATTGAACAGGGATTTGATTTTATTGCAGCTTCATTTGTAAGAAATGCAGCTTGTATTCAGGAAATCAAGGAACTTCTCTGGTCTCATAACGCAGATATTCCTGTAATTGCTAAGATTGAGAATGCAGAAGGCATTAAGAATCTTGATGAGATTATCAGAGTTGCTGATGGTATCATGGTTGCCCGTGGTGATATGGGTGTTGAAATTCCTGCTGAGCAGGTTCCTCATATCCAGAAGGAAATTATCAAAAAATGTAATGCAGCATATAAGACAGTTATCACAGCTACACAGATGCTTGATTCAATGATTCGTAATCCACGTCCTACAAGAGCTGAGGTTACTGATGTTGCCAATGCTATTTATGATGGTACAGACGTTGTTATGCTTTCAGGTGAGACAGCTAATGGTAAGTATCCTCTTGAAGCATTAAAGATGATGGTTAAGATTGCTGAGACTACAGAGCAGGATTTACCTAAGAAGTATGCAGATTATGCTAAGCTTCATACAAAGAGAGGAGTATCAAGTGCTGTTACTAATGCAACTGTACAGACAGCAGAGAATTTAAATGCAAAAGCAATCGTATGTCCTACAATTTCAGGATTTACAGCAAGACTTGCATCTAAGCTCAAGCCGGATACACAGATTGTTGGATGTTCACCATATGATTCTGTTCTTAGAAAAATGCAGATTTATTGGGGTGTAAGACCTGTTAAAACTGCTATTGAGACTTCTACAGATAAGATTATTGAGCATGCACTTGTCACAGCAGAGAATGCCGGATATATTGGCGAGGGAGATGTTGTCATTGTATCTGCCGGTATAGCAACAAACTCTTCTCCAACATCAAAGAGAGGTCTCACAAATACAATGCGTGTTGTAACAATCTAATTGTTACATCATGAGCATATGTCGTGATGACATTTATGAAAAGTAAACTTTTAAAAATATTTATATGGATTCCTGCTGTTATTTGTGCGGTTATGATATTCGGATTTTCGGGACAGAATGGTGAAAACTCGGGAAATCTCAGCCGTAAGGCAGCAGGTGTCATAGTTGATATTGCAGACAGCGTACATCTTGTAGATGTACGCTGGAATGGCAGACAGGAACTTATAGACAAGATAGAATTGCCTGTAAGAAAAGCAGCACATATGACTGAATATGCAATATTTGCATGTCTTGTTTATCTGGCATTTACAGTTGATGGTGTCAGTTGGCAGCTCGTCAGATTTATAAGTTTTTTTGCAACGGCAGCATTTGCATGTTCAGATGAATTTCATCAATTGTACGTTCCGGGAAGAAACGGCTGCGTTACAGATGTACTGATTGACTGTGTTGGAATATTAATCGGTATTATTATATGTTCCATAGCTGACAGGCGTAAAAAAATGATAATTTAGTATGGCATTTTAGAAAATATTGTAAAACGGGAAGTGGGGAATAAACATATGACACTTTATGATGAATTAGTAGCAAGAGGACTTATAGCCCAGGTTACTGACGAAGAGCTTATAAAAGATTTAATTAACAATGGGAAAGCTACATTTTATATTGGTTTTGACCCAACTGCTGATAGTCTTCATGTAGGTCATTTTATGGCACTCTGTCTTATGAAAAGACTTCAGATGGCAGGTAACAAACCTATTGCACTTGTAGGCGGTGGTACAGCTATGATTGGCGATCCGTCCGGCAGACAGGATATGCGTAAGATGATGACAGAAGAACAGATTCAGCACAATGTTGAATGTTTCAAAAAGCAGATGTCAAGATTTATTGATTTTTCAGATGGCAAAGCAATACTTGCTAACAATGCTGACTGGCTTTTAAATCTTAATTATGTTGACTTCTTACGTGAAGTCGGAGCATGTTTTTCTGTTAACAATATGCTTAGAGCAGAATGTTATAAGCAGAGAATGGAAAAAGGACTCAGTTTCCTTGAGTTTAATTATATGATTATGCAGTCATATGACTTTCTTATGCTCTACAAGAAATACGGATGTAATTTACAGTTCGGTGGTGATGATCAGTGGAGTAACATGCTTGGCGGTACAGAACTTATAAGAAAAAAATTAGGAAAAGATGCGTCAGCAATGACAATTACACTTCTTCTCAACTCTGAAGGCAAGAAGATGGGTAAGACACAGTCAGGTGCAGTATGGCTTGACCCCGATAAGACATCACCATACGATTTCTATCAGTATTGGAGAAATGTAGATGATGCAGATGTATTAAAATGTATCAGAATGCTTACATTTATACCACTTGAAGAGATTGAAAAGATGGACAGCTGGGAAGGTGCACAGCTTAACAAAGCAAAAGAAATTCTTGCATATGAGCTTACTAAGCTTGTTCATGGAGAAGAAGAAGCAAAGAAGGCAGAAGAGACTGCACGTTCTATATTTACTGGTGGAGATGCACAGAATATGCCTTCAGCTGTAATTTCAAAAGAATCTTTTAAAGATGGAAATATCGATATTATTTCAATTGTTCATCAGGCAGGACTTGCGTCTTCAAGATCAGAAGCAAGAAGAGCTGTTGAGCAGGGCGGCGTAAGCGTTAATGGTGAAAAAGTATCAGCTATTGATGCAGTATTCGCTATGGAATTATTTGAAGATGGCGTAGTTGTTAAAAAAGGCAAGAAGAATTTTAGAAAAGTAACAGTTTAGGATGTCACGAAAATGAAGAAGAATCAAATTGTTCTTATCAGAGTTGTCAGTGTAGCCATACTTATGGCTGCACTGGCACTGATTTTAATATTTGGTGCGGGAAGTACTGTTTTTACAAAAATAATAAAAGACCTGAATAATGGTGGCGTTACATCTGGTGCTTCAGCTGTTTCTGTATATAATCTTGTATGTTATAAGGGAATGAATGCCATATATCAGATAATATTCGGAATTGCATTGTTTACAACAATAGTTGGATTTGCAGGTGTGTTTTTTCGCATTAAGGGAACGGATATATGTCTTAATACGGCTATAATTTTTGATGTTGTAACAGGAGTATATCTTATACTTGCATATGTTCTTGAAAAAAATAAATTTATGCATAAAGTGTTTGCAAAAATTTATCTTGGAGAGTTTGATACACAGTTTACGGCTGTAAGACTTATAAAACTTCATGTTCTTATAGCAGGAATATTGCTTATACTTGTGAGCCTGCTTGCGTCAGCAATTGTAAAGTCAAGTGGAATACCAAAGATGGCCATATACAAGGCTGAGAGTAATCTTGGATGGCTTCTTATAATACCATTGTTTTTTACGTCATTAATATTTGATGTAGCAAGAGAATGGGCAATAAGAATTGCTTCGGGTTACAGTGATGTGTCAGGGCAGCTTTATGATATTTTAAAAGATTATTATTTTGGTGATAAGTTCCTTTTTTCAATGCCAAAGTGGCTTATTGTTTTTGTGGCTTCAGTTATAACGCTTTTTATAATGGGAGTGCTTAGAATTCATTTGAAAAGAATATTTGCTGTGATAATGGGAGCTGTTTTTACAGCTGCCGCTCTTATAAGATGCGTTGTTTTCTGGATGAATCCACCCGCAATATTTGGAACACTTTCATATAATGAAAATGTGTGTGATATGACAGACAGAGCAGGGGCAGCATATATGATATGTTTTGTTCTGGATATATTTTTTATTACAATTCTGGCAGTATTATGTATAATATGTGCACAGAAAAAGTTTTTTGAATTAAAAAATATACTGATAATCACAATTGGTTATGCAATTATCAGTATAGCTGCTATATTAATTCTTGGTTTTGGCGGCATATCTGCAATCTATGCAGGATGCGGCGTGATTGATGTTATAGCATCATCAACATTGCTTTATCTCGTCTATAAAAGTTGATGCTATCATTGAGTAGTTTGTATAGTATACAACAAAACCGGGCTTTGAACCGGCAGGTTTTTTAACTTCTTTCTTTAAAACATAATCAACTTCAACTTTATCCTGGCTGTGTCCTTTTGAAAAATGTGCTGCGAGTGCGGCTGCTTCTTCAAAGGTACGGTCAGGAATTTCTTTGCCGTCAGTTTTTAATATGACATGTGAGCCTGCCATATTTTTTGCATGAAACCACCAGTCGCTGCCGTTTGCAAATTTGAAAGTAAGCTCATCATTCTGGAAATTATTTTTTCCTACATATATGTCGAAACCGTCGGATGATATGAAGTGAAGCGGTTTGCTTACAATTTTAATTTTCTTTGACGGTGTCTGATGACGATGTATATATCCTGACTCAATTAATTCTTCCTTGACCTGTGCAAGATCATCCTCAGATACAGCAATGTCAAGTGATGAGGCGACTGATTCAAGATGTGCTATTTCGGCACGGGTTTCTTTTATCTGTATACTTTCGGCTTCAAAAGTACGTTTCAGTTTATTATATTTATTAAAATATTTTACTGAATTTTCGCGTGGTGTGAGTGTTGGATCAAGAGGAATTGTGATTTCCTCGTTAGTATAATAATTAAGAGCTTTGAATTCCTTACTGCCTTCCGGAATATTATAGCCGTATGTGTTTATAAGCTCGCCGTAAACACGGTATTTATCACGTTTTTCAGTATCTTTTAACTGCTTTTCCTGTATGTCGGCTTTTTTAACGGAGCGTTCAAGTGCCGTTGAAACTATTTTCCTTAAATCAGATGATTTTTGGCGGATTCGTGTTACAGCATCTTTTTTTGAGTAAAAATCTCTTAAAAGAGTGCTGACAGAATCATATTTTGTACACTTATCAAACATTTCAAGCGGAATTGATGAGAATTCTTTTGGTTCATCTCCGATGTATACAATATTTGGAGTGAAAATATTATTTTTAATATTATCCATTATATTGCTGAAAATGTTGAACAAGTGAAGACTTTCATTTTCCTCAAGACAGTTCGCAGGCTTGTCAGAATTGATTGAAGCTTCAAAACATATTTCTTCTGCAGCGACAGGACTGATACCCGTATATGATGAATAAATTGCTTTTGATGTGCTCACAGGGCGTGTAAGTGCTGTGTTTTTAAATTCGTCATAATTCGTATTCAGTGGATTTTTCTTATCTGATGTATTGGGAATAAAATATTTTCGTCCCGGAAGAACTTCTCTTACAGAACTCATCTGTGATGAAACACGCTTGATACTGTCAAGGATTGTGTCGCCGTCACAGAATATTATATTGCTGTGTTTGCCCATGAATTCTGTTATAAGATGTTTGCGGCATACATCCCCCATTTCATTCAGGTGTTCAATCTCAATGTCAAGAATTCTCTCAAGACCGGGTTGCGTGATGCCTATAATACGTCCGTTTCCGAGATGCTTCCTTAAAAGCATGCAGAAATTAGGGGCAGTCATCGGACTTGGCTTATTATCATCGGTAAGATATATAAGCGGAAGACTTGCATTAGCAGAAATTACAAGTCTGTACTGGCCGTTTGGCGTTTTTATTGTAAGAAGAAGTTCATCAGCTTCCGGCTGTGCAATTTTATATAATCTTCCTCCGATGAGCTTTTCGTTTAGTTCATGTTTTATATTAGAAATGACAATACCATCAAGTGCCATAAAATCCTCCTTGTTTTTCCGAAGGAAAAATCCAAATGTGCATCTTTGATGCACTATGCCTAGTGGTGAGGAGAGGATTTTCCCTTTGTTTTCTTGCTTATTTTAGCATAAAAATGAACTTGTGTCTTGTACTTTTGCTATATTATTGATATAATTAGCTGATAAGTGGTTTTGATGATTAAATATATTATCATAGCGGAAAGGTATGGCTGACACAATGATAAAAAGTATGACTGGCTTTGGCAGATGTGAGCAAAGCGAGGGAACAAGAACAATAACAATTGAAATGAAGTCTGTAAATCACAGATATCTTGAGGCTGGAATAAAGATGCCTAAAAAGCTGAATATTTTTGAAGCACGTATGAGAGAAGTGCTTAAAAAATATGCACAGAGAGGTAAGATAGATATTTTTATTTCATATGAAGATACAGCTGACAGTAATGTTCATTTGAAATATAACAGTGATCTTGCGGCTGAGTATATGAATATACTTGACAGCATGGCTGAACAGTTCGGCAGACAGAATGACATAACAATAACGTCACTTTCAAGATATCCTGAAGTTATTACTATGCAGGAAGAGACGGAAGATGAGGAAGAGTTGTGGGCATTTATAAGTAAAGCTTTGGAAAATGCCTGCTCGCAGTTTGAACAGACAAGAATTCTTGAGGGAACAAATCTTAAAAATGATTTGCAGGATAAACTTAACCATATGGAAGAACTTGTTGATTTTATTGAGAGCAGAAGTCCACAGATTATGAAAGAGTACAGAAGCAAGCTTGAAAATAAAGTTACACAGCTTCTTGGTGATACACAGATAGATGAATCAAGAATAGCAACAGAAGTTATTATATATGCAGACAAGATATGCGTTGATGAAGAGACAGTAAGATTAAGAAGTCATATTTCACATGCACGTAAGTGCCTTGAGGAGACCGGCGGCATAGGAAGAAAGATGGACTTTATCGCACAGGAGATGAACAGGGAGTCTAATACGATTTTGTCAAAGGCAAATGATATAGAGATTTCTAATGCTGCTATAGATTTAAAGACACTTATAGAGAAAGTGCGTGAGCAGATACAGAATATAGAATAATTAATATTGATAAATAACTTGATTGTTTTTCAAAATTCAGATATAATTATTCGTACATATTTTTGACAGAAAAGAGGCTGATTATGAATAATCAAGGCACACTGCTTGTTGTTTCAGGATTTTCCGGAGCAGGTAAAGGCACAGTGATAAAAGAGCTTTTAAAAGAGCATGATAATTATTCTTTATCAATATCTGCAACTACAAGGAAGCCGAGAGAAGGCGAGCAGGATGGCAGAGAATATTTCTTCAAGACAAAAGAGGAGTTTGAAGATATGATTAGCAGGGGCAGATTCCTTGAACATGCCCAGTATGTTAATAATTATTACGGAACTCCAAGAGATTATGTTGAGGAGCAGATAAAAGCAAACAGGAATGTGATTCTTGAGATAGAAAGTGTTGGTGCACTTAATGTTAAGAAGATATTTCCTGAGGCAGTTCTTGTTTTCATAACACCACCTGATGCCGATGAACTTGAGAAGAGACTCAGAGGCAGAGGAACAGAAGATGAAGAGACAATAATTGCAAGATTAAGAAAAGCTGCCAAAGAATCAGAAGGTGTTGAAAAATATGATTATATAGTTATCAATGATACAGTTAAAGAATGTGCTGTATGCATTGATGATATTACGCACAGAAAAGAAGATGTACTTGCAGAGTGCAGTGCGGACAATGCTGATAACATTAAGGTAATTAACCAGATAAGACAAGATTTAAAAAAATATTAATTTAAGGAGAGTTATATATGTTACATCCATCATATTCAGAATTAATGGAAGCTGTAAACAGCAGAGCAGAAGAAGGAGAACAGGCAGTAGTACAGAGCCGCTACTCAATTGTCAAGGCGACAGCAGAGAGAGCAAAGCAGATTATAGATGCAAGATATCTTGAGGAAAAGTATGACAAGATTACAATTCCTGATAAAGATGGTAAGGACAGAGCACCTAAGAAGACTCCGGAAGACAGAAGAAAGATTTTCATGGGTAAAGAGCTCATTGATAATGCAGAAGATATGAAACCATTATCTGTTGCAGTTAAGGAATTATACGAAGGAAAGATTAAGATTGTTGATAATACTTCAGCAGACGAAGATTAATTGATAAAGGCTCAGCCATGCAACAGATTCTGCATGGCTGTTTTTTTCTGAAAAGAGATACAGGAGGCAGTGTTGAGCGGAAAATATATTGAAGAAGATAAAACAATAACATGTTCTGTAAGCAATGACTGTGGCGGATGCTGTTATACAAAAGTTCCATATGATAAAACTTTAAGTTTAAAACAAAAACATGTTACGGAACTTTTTAGAGGTGTTGCAGAATGTGAAAAGATAACAGGAATGTACAGACCAGTCTGTTATCGCAATAAAGTTCATGCTGCAGTTGGAACCAACAGGGACGGCAGAATAATTACAGGTACATATAAAGAAGGCACACATAAAATAATTCCGGTTGACGGTTGTATGATAGAAGATGCCCAGTCGGAAAATATTTTAAAAGAATTGAGAAGATTATTTCAGTCATTTAAGTATCAGCCTTATAATGAAGATACGAAACGTGGATTTATAAGGCATGTTCTTATCAGAAGAGGATTTTCCACGGATGAGACGATGGTTGTCCTTGTAACAGGACAGGTGCAGTTTCCGTCAAAAAATGCTTTTATAAAAGAATTATTAAAAGCATGCCCGTCTGTGACGACGATAGTTCAGAATATTAATAATATGTCAACAAGCATGGTGCTTGGAAAAAGAAATATTGTCATCTATGGAAAGGGATATATTGAAGATGTACTCTGCTCTAACAGGTTCAGAATAAGTCCTGATTCATTTTACCAGATAAATGTCAAACAGACAGAAAAACTCTATAAAGCAGCGATAAAGGCAGCCGGGATAAATAAAAATGATACAGTTGTTGATGCATATTGCGGAATAGGAACAATTGGAATAACAGCTGCAAAGTATGCAGGAAATGTTATCGGCATAGAACTTAATCCGAAAGCGGTCGATGATGCACAGGTTAATGCACAGATCAATAATATAAAAAATATAAGATTTTTTGAGGGTGATGCAGGTGATTTCCTTGTTGAATATGCCCGGAATAAAAAAGCAGATGTTGTAATCATGGACCCTCCAAGAAGTGGTTCTGATGAAGCATTTCTTAAATCTCTTATAAAGATAAAGCCAAGAAGCATAGTATATATTTCTTGTAATCCTGATACACAGATAAGAGATGTAAAGATTCTTGAAAAAGGCGGATATAAGGCAGAAAAATGTATGCCATTTGATTTATTTCCATATACGGAGCATATTGAAAATATCTGTGTTTTAAAGAGAGGAAAATAGCAGTGGAAGAGAATAGTAATATACAGGAAGAAGTAAAGACAGAAATAAAACAGGAAAATAATCAAGATGATGAAATAGAAATTCTTGAAGTTGAAGAGGTTAAAGAAAAAAAGGATTTTTCCAATGTTTTGTCTGGGATTTTTAAAAATAAAAAAATAATTACGGCGGCAGGAATCGTTGCTGTTGTTATTGCTGCAGCCGTTACCTGTGTGGTTATTTCAGTAAATAAAAGAGGCACAAAACAGACGCTGGCTGTTGAAGAGACGACAACACAGGCTGAGACTGTAACGCAGGAACAGACGACAGAAGAACCAAAAAAGCTTGAAAATCTCATGCTTGAAGCAAATGCAGATGAGAGTTCAATAACAGCTCATTTTGTCAATGAATCAGGAGAAGCTGTGACAGGACATAATTTTGCAGTACGTCTTTTAAGCGGAAGCATTGAAGAAAATCAGGAAAAAGTTGATAAGCTTAAAAATGATAAAAAGAGCGGTACAGATAATCTTAAAGAAAGTACGGCAGTACAGACACAGGAAAATGGCAGCCAGTCAGAAGATGTAGTTGCACAGACTGGTGCAACAGAGTATGAAGATGATAATCAGGATGGAGAAGTTGTTATAACTGACCTGAATGAGGGAACATACACGCTTGTTGCAAAGGCATATGCGGGATTCGCACTTCCTGATGCTGCGGAAGTTTCACTTGTAAAATATACAGTTATAGAAAATATTCTTGAAAGTGTTGTATATGAAGATGAAAGCACAATTAAAGAAGATCCGGAGAATGGCAGGGATGATGAGCCGGAAGACGAGCCGGTAACGCCGAATGGCTCAATTGTGATAACACCGCCATCGTATTTGGATGATAATAATGGTGTGGTTTCTCATATAAAAACACAGAATGATTCATATGTTTATGAGACAAAAAATGTAAGCACGGCATTATTTTCCGATTCTGATATTGCAGCATATGAAAAAGCAGCATGTTTTATAGAAAATAATGATGAAATAAAAGAATTTGAAGGACTGGTAAAAGAAAGAACAACAGTTTCTGTTACAGATGGTGATAAAAGTGTTATAAGTACATTTCTTGTAAAGAGTGATAAAAAACAGGAATCACAGACAACAGCTGAAAAAGAGACACAAACAGCATCAGACGGGAAATTGTATGATGTCTATACTCTTTCACCGGTTCTTGTAAAAGAATATGGCGATGGCTGGCATAATATTGGCGGAAACAGATATTATTACGGGGGTTCACAGCGTGTGACAGGCTGGCAGAATATAGATGGATTGCAATATTATTTTGACGGAAATGGTAAACTTTCATCATGTACAATGATAGATGTTTCGACGTATAATGGAGATATTGACTGGAATGCAGTCAAAGCAGCCGGAGTTGATTATGCAATTATCCGTGTGGGTTACAGAGGATATGGAACTGCAAGACTTGTACAGGACAGGCGTTTTGAACAGAATATGCGTGGTGCAATAAATGCAGGAATCCGTGTCGGTGCATATATTGTCACACAGGCGGTAAATACTGAAGAAGCTGTCGAAGAGGCGAGCTTTATAGTAGAAAAATGCCGTGGATACAATGTGACACTTCCACTTGCAATTGATGTAGAATGGGCAGGAAACAGTTATGAAGAAGGAAGAGCCAATTCAATATCTGCTTCAACAAGAACAGATGTAATAAATGCATTTGCAAGAACGGTAATGAACAGCGGATATGCAGCTATGGCATATGCAAATAAAGACTGGTTTGAAAATAAAATATATTCAGGTAATCTGTTTTCATCATGCAAAATATGGCTGGCACAGTATAGAAATACTGAATATACATATGGCGGACGTGTAAATATGTGGCAGTATACAAGCAAAGGCAGAGTTGATGGAATAAACGGAGACGTTGATATAAGTGCATGGGTATATTGATAAAAGATTTAAAAGAATGGAGATTAATACATGAAAATAATGTTTGTGTCCTTAGGGTGCGATAAAAACCTTGTAGATACAGAAAATATGCTTGGTATTTTAAGAAACAGAGGATTTGAATTTACTGATGATGAATATGAAGCTGATGTAATAGCAGTAAACACATGCTGTTTTATACATGATGCAAAACAGGAAAGCATTGATACAATTCTTGAGATGGCTGAGCATAAAAAAGACGGAAAATGTAAGGCACTTATTGTTTCCGGATGTCTTGCACACCGTTATCATGATGAAATAGAAAAAGAAATCCCTGAGGTCGACGCTCTTCTTGGAACAGCTTCATATGATAAAATTGCAGAAGTTGTATTATCAGTTCTTGAAGGCAAGGGATACAGCTGTATAGATGATGCGGACAGACTTGTAATGACGAAGGATGAAAGAATAATAACTACAGGCGGTTATTATGAATATTTAAAGATTGCAGAAGGATGTGATAAGCATTGCACATACTGCATTATTCCAAAGGTGCGTGGCAATTACAGGAGCTATCCAATGGAATATCTTGTTAAGCAGGCTGAACAACTTGCTGAAAAAGGCGTTAAGGAACTCATACTTGTCGCACAGGAGACAACGGTTTACGGTGTTGACATTTATGGTAAAAAAATGCTTGCAGAGCTTGTAAAAAAACTTGCTGCAATTAAGGATATTGCATGGATAAGAATACTTTACTGCTATCCTGAAGAAATAGATGACGCTCTTATTGAAGTTATCAAAAATGAGCCAAAAGTATGCCATTATCTGGATATGCCGATACAGCATGCCAGTGACAGCATTTTGAAGAAAATGGGCAGAAGAACAACAAAGCAGGAACTTAAAGATGTAATAAATAAACTCCGTGAAAATATACCTGATATTGCACTCCGCACAACACTTATAACAGGATTTCCCGGCGAAACACAAAAAGACCATGAGGAAATGCTTGATTTTGTTGATGAGATGGAATTTGACAGGCTTGGAGTATTTACATATTCACCTGAAGAGGATACGCCGGCAGCAGTTATGCCAGACCAGATTGCTGAAGAAGTGAAAGAGCAAAGAAGAGATGCAGTCATGGAACTACAGCAGGAAGTTTCGCTCGACAAGTCGGAAGAAATGGTGGGAAAAGTTATAGACTGTCTTATAGAAGGCAAGATTGAAGATGATGATACTTATGTAGGCCGTTCATATAAAGATGCACCTAATGTGGATGGATTTGTTTTTGTAAAAACAGATGCTAATCTTATGTCGGGTGATATAGTTAAAGTGCGTATTGACGGTGCAATGGAATACGATTTGATAGGTAGTCTGTGCGATTAGGCATGGAAGAATGGAGGAATATATGAATCTGCCAAATAAACTTACAATTCTTAGAACAATATTAATACCTTTTTTTCTGATATTTATATATACAGATTTCTGGGGAAAAGGAAATGCTTATATAGCAGTTGCGATATTTATAATAGCAAGTCTTACTGATTTATTAGATGGAAAAATAGCAAGAAAATATAATCTGGTGACCAATTTCGGTAAATTTATGGATCCGCTTGCAGATAAACTTCTTGTCTGCTCTGCACTTATCGCACTTGTTGACCTTGGAAAACTTGCAGGATGGATTGTCATTGTTATTATAGCAAGAGAATTTATAATAAGCGGATTCAGGCTTGTTGCTTCTGATAATGGAGTTGTAATTGCTGCAAGCTATTGGGGAAAATTCAAGACAACATTTCAGATGATAATGATAATTCTTCTTGTTCTTGATCTGCCATTTAAATATATGAACATAATAAACATGGCAGTTGTATATATTGCACTTGCACTTACAGTGATTTCGCTGATTGATTATATTGCAAAGAATTACAAGGTATTTATTGAAGGTTCATCAAAATAAAACGGAAAGTTTTATCTGAAGGGAGCAGCATTTATGGAATTAAGAAATAATGGTCTTCTTGAAAAGCATGTTGTTGATGTTTTAAAAGAAAAAAAGCTTACTGTAACAACGGCAGAATCATGTACAGGTGGGATGATTTCGTCAAGGATTGTGAATGTTCCGGGAGCTTCGGCAGTGTTGAAACAGGCTTATGTAACATATTGTGATGAAGCAAAACATACAGTGCTTGGTGTAAAAAAAGAAACGCTGGAAAAATATTATGCTGTGAGCAGCCAGACTGCATGTGAGATGGCAGAAGGCGGTGCAAAGGCAGCTGGAGCAGATGTATGCGTGTCTGTTACAGGCGTAGCAGGACCGGATACAGAGGATGGAAAACCTGTTGGCTGTGTTTTTATCGGCTGTTTTTATAACGGAAATGTTACTGTTAAGGAATATTCATTTAAAGGAAACCGTATGGAAATACGTTCACAGGCAGCAGATGAGGCTTTAAAACTTGTTCTTAATGTTGTAAAATAAATTGCCTGATGATAAAGTATCAGTGATTGGTATGTTTTTACTAATTGCTGATATTTTTAATTTATTATTTAAAAAATAACTTTACAAATAAAATATAGTGTGATATACTCATACTATAAATTAATATCAATTATGTAAATAAGAACAAATATTCGCTTTATACTTGACATCAGCTGGACAATAATATATTATATATTTTACGAACAGGTGTTCATGATGTGCATGTATAAGAATATGTGCTAAGGAGAGGAGAAGTATGGTTAAAGAAGAAAAGATTAAGGCACTTGATGCCGCACTTGCAAATATTGAAAAACAGTTTGGTAAAGGCTCAGTTATGAAGCTTGGTGAGTCTAATTATAATCTTAATGTAGAGACAGTTCCAACAGGCTCATTAAGCCTTGATATAGCACTTGGACTCGGTGGTGTTCCAAAGGGAAGAATTGTTGAGATATATGGTCCTGAATCAAGTGGTAAGACAACAGTTGCACTTCATATGGTTGCAGAAGTACAGAAACGTGGCGGTATAGCGGGATTTATAGATGCAGAGCATGCCCTTGACCCTGTATATGCCAAGAACATAGGCGTTGATATTGATAATCTTTATATATCACAGCCTGACAGTGGTGAACAGGCACTTGAGATAACAGAGACAATGGTGCGTTCAGGAGCTGTTGATATTATTATTGTCGATTCTGTTGCAGCACTTGTTCCTAAGGCAGAGATAGACGGCGATATGGGTGATTCACATGTTGGTCTTCAGGCAAGACTTATGTCACAGGCGTTAAGAAAGCTTACACCGGTTGTAAGCAAGAGCAACTGTATTGTTATATTTATCAACCAGCTTCGTGAAAAAGTTGGAGTTATGTTTGGTAATCCTGAGACAACAACAGGTGGTCGGGCTTTGAAGTTTTATTCATCAGTAAGAATGGATGTAAGAAGAATTGAGACGCTCAAGCAGGGTGGCGAAGTTATTGGTAACAGAACAAGAGTTAAGGTTGTAAAGAATAAAGTGGCACCACCATTTAAGGAAGCAGAGTTTGATATTATGTTTGGCAAGGGAATATCTGTTGAGGGTGATATACTGGATCTTGCAGTAAGTATAGGACTTGTACAGAAGAGTGGCGCATGGTTTGCATATAATAATGAAAAGATTGGACAGGGACGTGAGAATGCCAAGAATTATCTTGCTGAACATCCTGAAGTTATGGAAGAACTTGACAAAAAAGTAAGGGAACATTATTTTAGCAAAGATAACGAAGAATCAGCAGAGAACGCAGAGCAGAGCACGTCTGAAGATGCAAAAGGGGCACCGGCAAAGAAAAAGGCAGCAGCTAAAGAAGAATAATTAATATGGAATATTTCGTTACATCAATAAAAGAGATTACTTCAAAAAGAAGAGCTGTATATGTTGATTATGAACATGTTTTTGCATTGTATGCCGGAGAGTTAAGGAAGTTTGGCATTAAAGAGCAGTCCTATATAAGTGAAGATGTATATGACGAGATAATGACAGTTTTATCTAAACGTGCAGTTATTAGGGGGATGAATCTGTTAAAGAATAAAGATTACACGAGAGCAGAATTTATTAAAAAACTGAAAGACGGATATTATCCTGATAAAGCAGTTGATGCTGCATTGGAATATATTGACAGATATGGTTATATAGATGATGACAGATATGCAAGAAATTATGTAGCATTTAAAGCTCCTGTCAAAAGCAGGCGTATAATAGAACAGAAGCTTAAAGAGAAAGGCGTTTCCGCTGATATAATTGCATGTGTATGTGATGAGTATTACAGTGATAATGGTGAGTGTGAACTGAATCAGGTTGTTAGTCTTATTGAAAAGAGAACATCTAAGACAGATATAAGCAGAATGGATTACAATGAAAGACAGAAGCTTATGGCATATCTTTACCGACGTGGATTTAACTTTGATATTATTAATAAGGCTATTGATAAAGTATGTGATAATTGCATGTGAAACTTATCGGACAAGCGTAAATTTCTTGACAATAAAGCAAAATGAGTATAATATTAATATGTTGTATTGCTTGTACAATGAAAACTAAATAAGGAGGTGCTCCTGTGCTGGTTATTATCGCTATAATTGCAACATTGGTTATAGTCGCACCTATTACATGGTTTATTTCTGGTAAAGTTATCCAGAAGGCAAATGATGCCAAGATTGGTAATGCCAATGAAAGAGCCAGAGAAATAATAGATGAAGCATTAAAAACAGCCGAGACAACTAAGAAAGAAGCACTCTTGGAAATTAAAGAAGAATCTTTGAAAAACAAGAATGAACTTGAAAAGGAGACCAAAGAAAGAAGAGCTGAAGTACAGAAGTATGAAAGAAGAGTTCTTTCTAAGGAAGAATCCCTTGACAAGAAAATTGAAGCTGTCGAAAAGCGTGACTTGAGCATTACCAAGAAAGAAGAAGAACTTGGTAAAATGAAGCAAAAAGTTGATGAACTTGAACAGAAGAGACAACAGGAACTTGAAAGAATCTCAGGTTTAACCTCCGAACAGGCAAAAGAATATCTATTAAAGACTGTTGAAGATGATGTAAAACATGAAACTGCTGTAATGATTAAAGCATATGAAAGCAGAGCAAAAGAAGAAGCAGATAAGAAAGCAAAGGATTATGTGGTAACAGCTATCCAGAGATGTGCCGCAGATCATGTTGCAGAGACTACAATTTCTGTAGTACAGCTTCCTAATGACGAGATGAAGGGTAGAATTATCGGTCGTGAAGGCCGTAATATCCGTACTCTTGAGACACTTACAGGTGTGGAACTTATTATTGATGATACTCCTGAAGCTGTCGTTTTGTCAGGCTTTGATCCAATCAGACGTGAAATCGCAAGAATAGCGCTTGAGAAACTCATTGTTGACGGACGTATTCATCCGGCAAGAATTGAAGAGATGGTTGAGAAGGCTCAGAAAGAAGTAGAAGTTTTAATTAAAGAAGAAGGTGAAGCCGCAACTCTTGAAGTTGGTGTTCATGGTATTCATCCGGAGCTTGTAAGACTCCTTGGAAGAATGCGTTTCAGAACAAGTTATGGTCAGAATGCGTTAAAACATTCAATTGAAGTAGCACAGCTTTCCGGCCTTTTGGCAGGAGAGATTGGTTGTGATATCAAGCTTGCAAAACGTGCAGGTTTGCTTCATGATATTGGTAAATCAATTGACCATGAAATAGAAGGTTCTCACGTTCAAATCGGTGTTGATTTATGTAGAAAGTATAAAGAATCGCCGACTGTTATTAATGCAGTAGCATCACATCATGGTGACGTCGAGCCAGAGAGCTTAATTGCTTGTATTGTTCAGGCTGCTGATACAATTTCAGCTGCAAGACCAGGTGCAAGACGTGAGACGTTAGAAACTTACACAAACAGACTTAAACAATTAGAAGATATTACCAATTCCTTTAAGGGAGTTGAGAAATCATTTGCCATTCAGGCTGGTAGAGAGATTCGAGTTATGGTCATTCCTGAAGTTGTTAGTGATTCGGATATGGTACTTATGGCAAGAGATATTTCAAAACAGATTGAGAGTCAGATGGAATATCCAGGACAGATTAAGGTCAGCGTTATTCGTGAGTCACGAGTTGTTGATTATGCCAAATAGAATGATTAGAGTTCATAGAACACCTGTGGGTATTGCCCGCAGGTGTTTTTTTGTGTGCATATGTCAGCCGGAAAAAGTATATGTAAAACAAGAGGCTGTTACTAAAATTAAGCCAAATGCAAAAATTACTTAATAATATAAAAAAAATACAAAGATAAATTAAAATTTTTAGTTTTACTATTGCCTTTTTTGACGATTTATTGTATCATATCCAAAGTTTAATAAAAAGCAGGAGGTTTGGCTATGCAATATTGCGAAATGAGCAAAGAAGAATTATTAAAACTTAAAGAAGAATTGGACGAGACATATAAGGAGGCACAGTCTAAAGGTCTTAGTCTTAATATGTCAAGAGGTAAGCCGTCAGCAACACAGCTTAATATTACTATGGATATGCTTGATACTATTAACAGTTCTTCAGATATGAAGTCAGAAGATGGAACAGATTGCAGAAACTACGGTGTTCTCGATGGTATTCCGGAAGCTAAGAAGCTTATGGCAGATATAATGGGAACAACTCCTGAACATGTGATAATATATGGCAATGCAAGTCTTAATATTATGTATGACCAGGTTTCAAGAGCATATACACATGGTTTGCTTGGAAATACTCCATGGTGCAAGCTTGATAAGGTTAAATTCCTTTGTCCTGTACCTGGTTATGACAGACATTTTGCTATTACCGAACATTTTGGTATCGAAATGATTAACATTCCAATGTCAGAAAATGGTCCTGATATGGATATGATAGAAAAATATGTAAATAATGATGAATCTGTTAAAGGTATATGGTGTGTTCCTAAGTATTCAAACCCTCAGGGCTACACATATTCAGATGAGACAGTTAAGAGATTTGCAGCATTAAAGCCGGCTGCAAAAGATTTCAGAATATTCTGGGATAATGCATATGTAATTCACCATCTTTATGAAGATAAGCAGGATGAAATTCTTGATATTATATCAGAATGTGAAAAAGCAGGAAATCCTGATATGGTATTTGAATTTGCTTCAACATCAAAAGTAAGCTTTCCTGGTTCGGGAATGGCTGCACTTGCTTCATCTGAGGCGAATGTTGCTGATATTAAGAAACAGCTTACAATACAGACAATCGGTCATGATAAGATTAATCAGTTAAGACATGTAAGATATTTTAAGAATCTTGAAGGCGTAAAGGCTCATATGATGAAGCATGCTGCACAGATGAGACCAAAATTTGAGGCAACACTTAAAGTCCTTAAAGAAGAACTTACTGGACTTGGTATCGGTACATGGTCAGAGCCACGCGGTGGTTACTTTATTTCATTTGATGCTATGGAGGGCTGTGCAAAGGCAATCGTTGCAAAATGTAAAGATGCCGGAGTTGTACTTACAAATGCAGGTGCAACATTCCCATATGGAAAAGACCCTAAAGACAGCAATATCCGTATTGCACCATCATTCCCAACACCTGAGGAGATGGAACTTGCGTCAGATATATTTGTATTATGCGTAAAAATAGTAAGTATTGAAAAAATACTTGAAACAAAGTAAAATAAATTATAAGATAAACCCATTTCAGATATAATATTTGGAATGGGTTTATTTAAAATAAGTAAAAGGATGGAGAAGAGTATGAATACATTTGGATTTATCGGAATGGGTAATATGGGTTATGCTATGCTTAAAGGTGCACTTAATTCATTTTCAAAAGAAGACATAATATTTACATGTCCAAGCAGTGACAGAAGAGAAAAAATAAGTGAAGAGACAGGTGTAAGATTTGCGGAGAGTAATGCTGAATGTGCAAACAATGCAAAATACATAATTCTGGCTGTAAAACCTCAGGTATATGATGTGGTTTTAAAAAATATACATGATATAGTTACAGAGGAAAGTATTGTAATATCGCTCGCACCCGGAATAACAATTACAGATATAAAAAGAAAACTTGGTGACAATATAAGAGTTGTGCGTGCAATGCCAAACACGCCTGCACTTGTCGGAGAGGGAATGACAGGGATAAGCTATAATACAGCAGAATTTTCATTTGAAGAAAGAGATATAATTGAAAAATTCTTTAATTCTTTCGGCAAAGTGGTAACTGTTCCGGAAAATCTTATGAGTGGAGTTGTATGTGCAAGCGGAAGTTCACCTGCATATGTATACATGTTTATAGAAGCACTTGCAGATGGTGCCGTAAAGTATGGAATACCGAGAAAAGATGCTTACAAGCTTGTTGCACAGACTGTACTTGGCTCGGCAAAAATGGTTCTTGAAACTGGTGAGCATCCTGGAAAATTAAAGGATAATGTATGCTCACCTGGAGGCACAACAATTAAGGGGGTTGCAGCTCTTGAAGAAAATGGATTCAGAAATGCACTTATAAAAGCGACAGATGCATGTTTTGAGGCATGTAACGGAGTAAAAAAATAATAAAAACAATAAATTTAGAGAATAGGGAATAAATATGGAACATATAAAAAGAGTCGGAAGAACATTAAAGCATAAAGGCTCAATATTATCATTTTATGAAGATGATATAATGACACCTGACGGAAATGTTGCAAAGTGGGATTTTATCGAGCACAGTGGTGCAGCTGCGGTTATTCCGGTGCTTGATGACGGAAGAATACTTCTTGTGAGACAGTTTCGTAATGCACTCGACAGAGAGACACTTGAAATTCCGGCAGGTGGAATAAATAAGGGCGAAGAGGCATATGCTGCGGCGATGCGTGAGCTTGAAGAAGAGACAGGATACAAGACAGACAGACTTACGCATCTTGTAAGCCTTGTGACAGCAGTTGCATTCTGTAATGAGATAATAGAAGTTTATACTGCAAAAAATCTCTGTAAAACACAGCAGCATCTTGATGAAGACGAATTTATTGATGTTGAAAGTTACACTGAAGATGAAATAACGGATATGATTTACAGCGGTAAAATACAGGATTCAAAAACTATTGCTGCAATTATGGCATATATAAATAAAACGAAACATACAATGCAATAAATAAAACAAAAAAGGCCAGGTTGTGAAGGCATCATTATTAATAAGAAGATACAGGTTTATTTTATTTATTTTTGCCGGGATGATTGTTGGAACGGTATTGTTTAACATATTTATAAAATTAAAAATAACAGACGCAGATTTACTTGGAAATGATTATCTTGCAATATATGATTCGGTGAGAATAAATGGAATAACAGTGTGGAAATATGTGTTAAAATCACGTATGAAATGGCTGGTATTTCTTGTACTTGCAGGAATAACAAAAATAAGAATTCCGATTTATGCATTATTTACAATGGCGGCCGGAGCCGGAAGCGGAATACTTATAAGCATAATGGTTTTAAAATATGGGCTTATGGGTATTGCTGTATTTTTGATTTCAATATTTCCGCAGTTTATCTTTTACGGAATAATGTATGTTCTTATGTTAAAAATATTTATCGAAAGTACGGGATTGGTAGGAATGAGAAAAAATCTTATTCTTGCAGGAATTATATTTGCTATGTTTATAGCAGGTACATATATGGAGGCTTTTTTGAATCCTATAGCATTAAAAAAAATGTATATGCTGATTTTTTAAGATTAAATAAGGCAAAAAGGCGGCGTTTTTCTTTCCTTTTGGAAAGTTGAAAATGCCGCCTTTTTCTGTCTTTATTTATACAAGCTCTGCTATTTCGTATAAAAGCTTTTCTGATTCGTCCCATCCAAGACATGGGTCAGTGATAGACTTTCCATATACACCGTCGCCGACTTTCTGGCAGCCCGGTTCAATGTAACTTTCAATCATAACGCCTTTGATGAGCTTCTTTACGTCTGCTGAATGTTTCATGCTGTGAAGGATTTCTTTAGTGATACGAATCTGTTCCTGATATATCTTTCCTGAGTTGCTGTGGTTTGCATCTACAACGCATGCCGGATTCATCAAATCGCGGGCATTATACATATTGACAAGACGCATCAGATCTTCGTAGTGATAGTTAGGAATGTTCTGACCATGTTTATTAACGGCACCACGCAGAATTGTATGTGCGAGTGGATTACCGGGTGTTGCAACTTCCCAATTTCTGTAGATAAATGTCTGTTTTGCCTGTGCAGCAACAACAGAATTAAGCATTACAGAAAAATCACCGCTTGTAGGGTTTTTCATTCCGGCAGGAACATCCATGCCGCTTACAGTAAGTCTGTGCTGCTGGTCTTCAACAGAACGGGCACCGACTGCGACATAAGAAAGAACATCTGCAAGAAACCAGTAATTCTCAGGGTAGAGCATCTCATCTGCAGGCATAAGTTCTGTTTCTTCCATGACTCTTATGTGCATCTTGCGGATTGCTACAAGTCCTGCAAGCAAATCAGGCTTTTTTTCAGGGTCAGGCTGATGTAACATGCCCTTGTAACCTGTGCCTGTTGTACGTGGCTTATTTGTGTATACACGAGGAATAATAATAACTTTATCCTTGATTTTTTCCTGAACCTTTTTAAGGCGGAGTGTATAATCAAGAACGGCATCTTCGTTATCTGCCGAACATGGACCTATAATTGCAAGAAATTTATCTGATTTTCCAGTTATAACATCAGCGATTTCCTTGTCACGCTCAGCTTTTAATGCAGCTGTTTTTTCAGGGACAGGAAATTCGGCTTTAATCTCCGTAGGAGAAGGAAGTTTTCTTATAAATTCAAAACTCATTTTTTACCTCATTTCTGCGATTTTCGCTTTTGCATCAGCTTAAAATTATAATATAAATATTAAAAAATGTAAACCCGGGCATAAATAATTACTTCTTTGGTAAAATTACTTTTTTATATAAAGAAATTGCTGTCATATTCCACGTCTGTAAGAAAAAGTGCGTTGGATGGAAGAGTGACGCCAGCATTGCTGCGTATTCTACTTTCCATGGCATGTTTTATATCGTCGTATGTAAACTGTCCGTAGCCTGCCTGTAAAAGAGTTCCGGCTATAATGCGTACCATATTATATAAAAATCCGTTCCCTGTAAAATCAATACGCATAATATCCGTGTTTTCAATTATTGAAATATTAATATTACTGATTGTTCTTACATGGGATTTATCAGGTGATTTGTCAGTTGTAAATGCTGAAAAATCATGTTTTCCTATAAAAATACGGGAGCACTTTTTCATGAATTCAATATCAGGAGAACTGCACATGTTTGGTTTTATATTTAAAGGCGGCATACAAGGAGTGTATACAAATCTGCGAAAAAAAACATCGGGCTTGTCAGAAAGACTTACAAAATAAGAATAAGTTTTGCTCAAAGCACTTTTTCTGCTGTGAAAATCATCACGCACACGGCAGATACCTGTTATTCTTACGGAATCGCACAGTTTGCGGTTTATTTCTTTTGGAAAATTCTTTAAATCAAGGTTTTTATTGCAGAAAAAATCAGCGGTCTGGCAGGTGGCATGTACGCCCGAATCGGTACGTCCGCTTGCACGGATATTAATATCTTCACCTGTGAACTTACTTAATTCATAATTCAGAAGTCCCTGAATTGTGATTAACGGATTGTCGGGCTGAAGCTGCCAGCCGTTGAAGGAAGAACCGTCATAGGAAACGGTAATCATATAGTGAAACATCCAAAACTCCTTTTTTGGTAAAATTATCTAAAAACAAATATCTAAAGTAATTATAGAACAAAAACAATAAACGGGCAATAGTATGATTTTACAAAGGTTTGAGAATATAAAGAAAAAATACAAAAAAATTGAAAATTGTATATAATTCACAAAAAATATCAGATATTTTTATAGCGATGGAAGCTCTTATACAGAGGCTTATAATATGAAAATGTACACATCAAAGGATGCAAGTAACAGAAAGTATAATTTGTATGTGCGGTTAGAAAAAGATAAAAAGATTATCTGCCGTTGGATGAACTTGAAGACTTTTCAAAAGAAGAAGCAGAAAAAAGAGCAAGACAGTATTGTGACAAGCTTGGAATAACCGGTATAGGTGATGTGATAGAATAATTTCACATGTGACAAAGAAATATGGTGCGGCAACAGTATTGAATGATGTAAATATTTCTTTTGAAAAGGGAAAAATACACGGGTTTATAGGTCGTAACGGTTCAGGAAAAACTATGCTTATGAAATGTATATGCGGTTTTGTGCCTGTGACACAGGGCAGTGTTACAGTAAACGGCAAAAAAATCGGAAAAGATATAGATGTTCCGGAAAATCTTGGGGCAATCATTGAAATACCGGGACTTGCACAGGCGATTATGGCAAATCACAGTGCGGAAGATATTGATGTTTTGTGTGATACGGTATGTGAAATGGATCTAGGGGTGCTTACAAGGGTGAAGTAGTTGTAATTTTTTTCAAAATGTGTTAAGATATTAGACAATGAAGAAACTTATAAAAAGGAGAATTACAATGGAAGTAAGACCAGGAGCTAATCCGGCAGACGTAAAGAATTACGATACTGACAGATTGAGACATGATTTCCTCGTTCAGGATCTTTTTGTTGCTGACGAGATTAAGACTGTATACAGCCAGATTGACAGAATTATTGTAGGTGCTGCTACACCTGCAGCAAAGACACTTACACTTGAGGCAGGTGCAGAACTCAGAGCTGCATATTTCCTTGAGAGACGTGAGATGGGTGTTATCAATATCGGCGGTAACGGTACAGTTACTGTTGACGGCAAGGATTATAAGTTTAAGTACAAAGACGGTATGTATATAGGAATGGGTGCTAAGGAGATTAAGTTCGCAAGTGATGATGCAGCTAATCCGGCTAAGTTCTATTTTAACAGTGCCCCTGCACATAAGACATATCCTACAGTATTTATCGACCCAGCCAAGGATATTCTTCCTGAGAATAAGAAAGAACTCGGATGTCTTGAGAGCGCTAACCACAGAACTATCAATAAGTATATTCTTCCGGGACAGGTTGAGTCATGTCAGCTTGAGATGGGTATGACTTGTCTTGAGCCTGGCAGTGTATGGAATACAATGCCATGTCATACACATGACAGAAGAATGGAAGTATATCTTTACTTTGAGGTACCTGAAGATGCCGTTGTTTTCCATTACATGGGAGAACCTACAGAGACAAGACATATTGTTATGAGAAATGAAGAGGCTGTTATTTCACCTAGCTGGTCAATTCATTCAGCGTCTGCTACACATGCTTACACATTTATCTGGGGCATGGTTGGCGAGAATCAGGATTTCGATGACATGGATGATGTTGATATGAAGGATTTAAGATAATTACTATCTGATAATAATTAATCAACAATCCGGTTTAAACTGGTTCTGAAAAGTCAGATTATATTTTTGGAATGACACCGTATGGTTTCATTTATAGAATTTATTTAAGAAAAGGAGAATGAAAATGTCAGTAAATTTTTCACTTGAAGGTAAGACTGCATTAGTTACAGGTGCTTCTTATGGTATCGGTTTCGCTATTGCTTCAGGCATGGCTAAGGCTGGTGCTACAATCGTATTCAACGATATTAAGCAGGAGTTAGTTGATAAGGGTATTGCTGCATATAAGGAAGCAGGAATTGAAGCTCATGGTTATGTTTGTGACGTAACAAATGAGGATGCTGTTAATGAAATGGTTGCAAAGATTGCAAAGGAAGTTGCTCCTATTGATATTCTTGTAAACAACGCAGGTATCATTAAGAGAATCCCTATGTGTGATATGACAGCTGCTGAATTCAGACAGGTTATCGATGTAGACTTAAATGCACCTTTCATCGTATCTAAGGCTGTTATTCCATCAATGATTGAAAGAGGTCATGGTAAGATTATCAACATCTGTTCTATGATGTCAGAGTTAGGTCGTGAGACAGTTTCTGCTTATGCAGCAGCTAAGGGTGGTCTCAAGATGCTCACAAGAAATATCTGTTCTGAATATGGTCAGTATAATATCCAGTGTAACGGTATCGGACCTGGTTATATCGAGACACCTCAGACAGCTCCATTAAGAGAGCGTCAGCCAGATGGTTCAAGACATCCATTTGACCAGTTTATCTGTGCTAAGACACCTGCTAACAGATGGTTAAAGCCAGAAGAATTAGCTGGTCCAGCTGTATTCCTTGCTTCAGAAGCATCAGATGCAGTTAACGGACATATTCTTTACGTTGATGGTGGTATCCTTGCTTACATCGGCAAGCAGCCACAGTAAGAATAATACAGATAAGTAAATAAAAACATAATATATATTGTTTTATTCCCGGGCAGTTTAAGCTGTCCGGGATTTTTAGACTTTTTGTCAGGATCAGGAGGGCAATATTTTTTAGCATAACTGTCGGTAGACAATTTTTTAACTATCTGATATAATTTATTTTGAAAATTAAAATATTGTGCAGGAATATAATTGTATGCACAGAAATGTGAGGGTTATATGAAGTTAGAAGTAAAAGATATCACCAAATCATTTGGCGATAAACAGGTGCTTCATGGAATTTCTTTTGAAGTTCAAAGCGGAAGAGCACTTGGACTTCTGGGAAGAAATGGTGCCGGTAAGACTACAACTATAAGAATTCTTATGGATGTATTCCGTGCCAATTCAGGAGAAGTTCTTCTTGATGGAGAAAAGTTTAACCAGAGAAAGCATCTTATAGGTTATCTTCCGGAAGAGAGAGGTCTTTATCCTAAGAAGAAAGTAATTGAACAGATGGTTTATCTTGGAAGAATCAGAGGAATATCAAAATCCGAGGCCGTTGCCAATTCAAAAAAATGGCTGAAAAGGCTTGGCGTTCTTGAATATGAAAATGCAAAGCTTGAGACTCTTTCAAAAGGTAACCAGCAGAAAGTGCAACTTGCATCAACATTGGTATGTGATCCTGATATAGTTATTCTTGATGAGCCGTTCAGTGGTCTTGACCCTGTTAATTCAAGAATTTTACAGGATGTTGTCATGGAACTTATAGGGCAGAATAAGATAGTTATTTTTTCAAGCCACCAGATGAGTTATGTTGAGGAATTCTGTAAGGATATAGTTATTATCAATAAGGGAGATGTTGTGTTATCCGGTGACCTTGACAATATTAAAAGAGAGTTTGGAAAGAATCAGCTTATTGTATCAGCTGTTGATAAGACATTGGATGACCTTGAAAATATTATTAATGAACATATGTCAGATATTCTTGAGATTACAGGAAGAACAAAGGAAGAATTGATTATTAAAAATGTTGCAGATGTATCAAGAAAGCAGATTCTTTCAAAGTTTATCAGTGAAAATATAGAGATTGAACGATTTGAGACTTATAAGCCGTCTCTTAATGATATTTTTGTTTCAAAAGTTGGTGATGCAGATGAGAAGGAGGCGGCAGAATAATGAAAAAATTCGGAGTTATTTTTCAGTATGAACTGATGAATTACATAAAAAATAAGAGTTATGTAATTACTACTGTTATTATTGCACTTGTTGCCGGTATTATTATGTTTGTGCCAAATTTCATTGACATAGGTTCTGTTACGGGTGAGAACAAAAATGATGTATCCGATGAAAATTCAGGTGCAGATTCTGACAGCACTATACTTGTATATGATAAGAGTGGTATGGTTACTGATATAAGCTTTATACAGAACTTTTATCATGATGATGCAATAAAAAAGGCTTCAGGAGAAAACGAACTTGTTGATAAAGTCAAGGCTGATGAAGTATCAGCCGGCTTTGTAGTTAATTCGCTTACAGACTATGATTACTATGTATATAATCAGAGTATGACAGATGATAATCAGGTTGTTTTCACACAGGTGATGACAGTGTTGAATCAGATGGTATATTGCCAGAAAAATGGTATAGATTATGCTTCATTAACACAGGCATTTAATCCGCAGATTGACTGCCACGAAAATATTCTTGGCAAAGACATGGGAAGCAATTACTGGTACTGTTATGGACTTGTGATGATTATTTTTATGATTATTATTATGTATGGCTCTATGGTTGCGACTTCGGTAACGCAGGAGAAGAGCAACAGAACAATGGAAGTGCTTGTTACAAGTGTTGATACTAATCTTTTATTCTTTGCGAAGGTACTTGCAGGTGCAGTAGCAGCACTTATTCAGTCAGCTGTTATGCTTGGAACTGTTCTTATTTCTTATAAGATTAATCAGGATAAATGGGGCGGCATGCTTAATATGGTCCTTGATATTCCGGCAAATGTACTTGTTGTGTTTGCACTTTTTGGAATAGGCGGATTTTTATTCTACACATTTATATATGGTGCAATGGGGGCACTTGTATCAAAGACAGAAGATATAAATAAGAGTGCAGGCGGCGTGCAGATGGTAATTATGATTGTTTACTTTATTACACTTGCATCTTTGACGGATGTTGATGGAATCATGATAAAAGTTACATCATTTCTGCCTGTAAGTTCTTACAGTGCCATGTTTGCTAGAGTGGCAATGGGCTCTGTAAATACATGGGAAATTGTAGTATCATTTATTATACTTGTGGCAAGTATTGTTGTTGTAGGAATAATAGGTGCGAAGATTTACAGAATGGGTACATTAAGATATGGTAATCCAATAAAACTTTCCAATGCATTTAAATCAATAAAAGAAAACTAAGATAAAAAGAACAGGCTGTGTATGATGGTATAAAAGTCATGCACAGCCTGTTGGAATATACGGATATTAAATTTATAATTAAAGCTTTACGAGTGTTCCGCCTTTAACTTCAATACATTCTTCATCATTTTTCATAAGCCATGCAGAAGCAGCAGAAGGATTGTATACAAAACTGTTGTCAGCTGCAAACTGAAGGCGGTTAAATACTTCATTATAATCGACAATTTCTATATTGGTTGCATACCAGATGTCATTCTGACCTGATATCATTTCACAGAATTCTTCAATTATATTCCAGTTATCATTTCTGTCAAATTCAAAACTGTGTCCCCATACATACATCATGTAAAGATATTGCTTTTTCTTTAATGACATGAATTTTTTACCGAATTCTTTGAGATGATGGTTGTGGTGGCATGTAGGAAGCCAACGCATGTAATCATCAGGCATTCCGAATCCGTTTTCATCACCCAGAAGGATAGGAGCTTCTGCAAACTTTGCATTTGTTTCAGCACTGCAGACTGTTGAGTATTTATCGGCAGCAATTCTGCCATATACGATACCGGCATTTCGTGCAATGTCTACACATCTGTCGTCGCATGAACCGTTAGGATAAGCGATTCCTCTTACGGGATAACCAAATACTTTTTCAATTTCCATTTTATCATCATATATTTCATGAAATATTTCAGGTGACGGGCATCTTGCGATAGTAGGGTGTGTTACTGTGTGTACGGCAACTTCATGACCGGCATATAAAGAAGTCCATTCTTCTTTCGGAATACGGTTTTCCATATCAGTAAGCCCTGAATTCAGATTAAATGTTGCTTTTATTCCATATTTATTAAAAATCTTGACAAGACGTCTGTCCTGAACCTTTCCATCATCATAGCTCAAAGTAAGAACTTTATGCTTTCCTCCCGGAAAAGCTTTATATATTTTGTTCATTTATACAATCTGCCTTTCTGTATGCAATTGATAACTTTTATAAAAACTGAATAATATTATAGTATAATTGTCATGATTTGTCGATAAATATTAGACGTTTTAGCAATTGTTTCAAGTAAAATACATAATTTTTTTCCTTAATAGTATTTGCAGCTGTGATTGGCAGGCTGTAAATTTTTTCATCATTAATATATGCACGCACTTCGCCTACGGTTTCGCCTGAAAGGACAGGAGCTGAAAGTGTATGCATATGTATTGATACATTTACTTTATCATCCTGTGATAAAAGTGCAGTGAAACCATTATTGTTCTCGATTTTTAAATGAAGTACCGATGGATTACCATTTTCAACGATTATATCGTCTGGCTGCATGTCTTTGGAGACGATTTCTGACGGATAGTATGTGTTTCTTGCGTAATCCAGAAGTTTCCGTGTATCTTTCCATTTATATGTTTTATTATTGGGCCAGCCGCATGCCATGAGTGCAACAATAAATGTACGTCCGTCACACCTGTATGCACATACATAACAGTAGCCTGCATCTCCTGTAAAACCGGTTTTTCCCGAAATTACATTATCATACATGTCTAAAAAGGCATTGGAGTTAGAAACACTGTATGAATTATATGTTTTAAGATTATTATCAGAAGTTTTTAATGATGATGTAAAAGTGTGGTTTTTGGATTGTGTTATATTAAGAAAATCCTGATTTTTAATGCAATATGCCATTATTGTCGCGAGGTCTCTGGCTGTTGTTGAATGTATTCCATTTTCATCTTCGCTGTCAAGCCCGTTCGGGGTTATAAAATATGTATCATGACAGCCAAGTTCTGCGGCTTTCCGGTTCATTGCCGATGCAAAAAGAAGGACAAGCATTCTGGACTGTTCGTCGGTGTTGGTTTCCGGACTCATACTGTCTTTGTCATCTCCATCGTATAGATAATGCAGAGCGATATTTTCGGCGATTATTACAGCTGTATCATTGTGTGATTTTAACATGAGTGAATACAGCAGGTCATTTATAGAAAAAATCTCACCTTTTACAGCATTAAGCTGTACATCAGGCATTGATGCGGCATATGCTGATGTTGTGCACAAAATATTTTCTTTTGCATATTCAAGTGCAACTAAGCATGTCATTATCTTTGTAGTACTTGCCATTGGGGCTTTTTCATTTTCATTTTTGCCATATAAAACACGTCCGGTATCGCCATCCAGAAGTACGGCATATTTTGCAAAGATTGAATCAGGAGATTCTTTGGCGTATGAGGCCGTTGTAAAAAGGTTAAAAAAATGTACAGTCATAATTGAAATTATAACTGTATATAATAAAATTTTTTTGGAAATATTGATTTTTTTCTTTGTCATATTAAAAAATCTGATATAATGATTATTATAATATTTATGCAGTAAATATAAATAAAATACAAAATTTTAATGTAATGGGGAAAGGAGTTTTATATGAGTTATATAGAATTTAATAATGTAAAAAAGATATATAAAATGGGTGATGTTAAGATAAAGGCACTTGCAGGGGCGTCTTTTACTATAGAAAAAGGTGAATTCGCAGTTATTGCAGGGCCGAGCGGTGCAGGAAAAAGCACAATTCTTAACCTGCTTGGCGGAATGGATACAGCTACGACGGGGGAGATTATAGTTGACGGACAGCATGTTAATGAAATGGATGCAAAGCAGCTTACAGCATATAGAAGATATGATATAGGATTTGTTTTCCAGTTCTATAATCTTGTGCAGAATCTTACTGCAAGGGAAAATGTAGAACTTGCGGCACAGATTTGCAAAGATCCGCTTGACATTGATAAGACACTTGACGCAGTCGGTCTTTCAGACAGAAAGAAAAATTTCCCGGCCCAGCTTTCGGGTGGTGAGCAGCAGAGGGTTGCAATAGCAAGAGCACTGGCAAAAAATCCAAAGATTCTTCTCTGCGATGAGCCTACAGGTGCACTTGATTACCAGACAGGCAAAGCTGTGTTGAAGCTTTTACAGGATACTTGTATTAAACATGGTGTTACGGTTGTTGTCATTACACATAATCTTGCCCTCACACCTATGGGAAATAAGGTTATCCGCGTTAAAAACGGAGTTATATCAGACGTTACAGTCAATGAAAATCCGGTGCCGATAGATGAAATAGAATGGTAATATTTATATATTTTGGAGGATTTATACATGGGTAAGACAGTTATAAAGGATACTTTCAGGGAGATAAAAGGCTCTTTTGGAAGATTTTTTGCCATATTTGCCATAGTGGCTATCGGCGTGTCATTTTTTGCAGGCATAACGGCATCGTCATCTGATATGAGATATTCGTCAGACAGCTATTATGATGAATATAATCTTTTTGATTTAAGACTTCTTTCGGATGCCGGTTTTACGGATGATGATATTAAGGCAATTCGTGAAACTGATGGCGTAAAAGGCGTGTTTGCAGCACATGAGGCTGATGTGCTTACTACAATCGGCAATGCACAGGTAACAGTGAGAGTGATGGGTGTTCCTGAAAAAAATCGTGCAGATGACAATGAAGATTATATTAACAGACTGCGTCTTAAAGAGGGCAGGCTCCCTGAGAGTGACGGAGAATGTGTGGTTCGGTATTCTGATTTTTATGACGGAAAAGTTGATATTGGTGATACAATTACTCTTCGCTCCGGAGATGAAAAGGATATATCTGATACGCTGAAATTCAATGAATATAAGGTTGTGGGACTTGTATACACGCCGTATTATGCAAGTTATGATATCGGACAGAGTTCGACAGGAAGCGGAAAAGTAAATATATGTATTATGGTAAATGACGACTGTTTTGCAGGAGATTATTATACAGAAACATTTGTGACAGTAGATGGTGCAAAGCAGCTTAATACGTATAAAGATAAATATTTCAGCTGCGTCGATGATGTCAAGGTAAGGCTTGGAAATACAGGTACAAAGCAGATTGAAGCAAGAAGAAGTGATATAAAAAATAATATAGAAAATGAAAGACAGGCCGCATTAAATAAAGTATACGATTCTGTGCGTGAGTCGGTGAGGGAACAGATTTATTCGCAGTACCGTGCATATTATCCGGGCATAGACATAACATCCATGGCAGAGCCGCTTGTTGAACCGGCTGTAAATCAGGCTATTGCCAATCTTGATTTATCTGAAATCAATGATAAGTTTGACAAGGCAGAAAATGAAGCTCTTGGCAGTGAATGGAAATGGTATGTGCTTGACAGAAATTCACATTATTCATTCAGGGATTATAAGTCTAGTGCAGACAGAATGGATGCGATAGCGGTAGTATTTCCGGCATTTTTTATTCTTGTTGCGGCACTTGTGTGCCTTACAACTATGACAAGAATGGTTGATGAACAGAGAGGCCTTATAGGTACTTATAAAGCAATTGGATATGGCAAAGCTGCAATAGCCATGAAGTTTGTGCTATATTCGCTTATGGCATCGCTTTCAGGAGGAATAATCGGATGTATATTCGGTCTGAAAGTATTTCCTCTGATTATATATAACAGCTGGAATATTATTTATTATATGCCAAAAATAAAATATGCTAATCATATTATTCTTTCGATTATTGCAATTGCATCTATGGCAGCAGTTATTGTGGCTGCTACGCTTGCAGCATGTATGAGTGAGCTTTCGGAGGTTCCGTCAACGCTTATGAGACCGAAATCACCGAAAAAAGGCAAGAAGATTTTGCTTGAGCATATTGGAATTATATGGAAACATCTGTCATTTTCCGGGAAAGTGACTGCAAGAAATATATTCCGGTATAAAAAGAGATTCTTTATGACAGTTGTCGGAATTGCAGGCGGGTGTGCACTCATGCTTGCTGGATTTGCGATAAAGGACAGTGTTTCTGCACTTATACAGAAGCAGTTTGTACAGATTATAAAGTATGATGCGACAATAAGTTACAGTGATGAATCGGTGCTTGATACAGTTAAAGCTGATGACAGAATCGATGATTATGATACTATACATACATATCTTTCGGATGTCGGAAATGCAGAAGTAATTGAGGATGAAGACAAGCAGCAAAAAGAAGATATAACCATAGATGTTGTGGAAAATGCGGATGAATTTGAAAAATTTATTCTGTTAAGGAAGCGTAATACAAATGTTACGTACAAGCTGGATAATGATGGTATATGTATTACAGAACAGCTTGCAGGAACGCTTGGTGTAAGGGCAGGTGATACTATATATCTTTCATCCGATTCAGGAGTAAGAAAACCAGCTGTTGTATCACATGTGGTTGAAATGTATACAAACAGTTATATATTTATGACAGCCGGTTATTATGAAAAAGTTTTTGGAGAAGAATATTTACCGAATGCAATTCTTGTAACCCTGACGCAGAAAAATGATGATCTGCAGAATGAAGTCGGAAGTGATTATCTTTCAATGGATAATGTAAAAGGAATAACATTCTGTTCTTCTAATATAGAAAAGTTTAATAATATGATTTCATCAATTAATCTTGTTACATATGTATTGATATTATCGGCAGCAGCTCTTACGTTTGTAGTTTTGTATAATCTTATTAATGTGAATGTTTCTGAGCGTATACGCGAAATTGCAACGATTAAGGTACTTGGATTTTTTGACAAAGAAGTTGCATCGTATGTTTATCGTGAAAATGTTGTTATATCAATAATAGGTTCGCTTGCAGGACTTATACTTGGAAGAGGACTTCATCTGTATATAATGAAAACAATTGAGATGGATAATGTAATGTTCGGCGATGCAGTGCGTCCTGTATCATATGTATATTCATTTGTGCTTACGATGATTTTTGCATTGTTTGTCAATCTTGTTATGTATAACAGACTAAGGAAAGTACCTATGGTTGAATCATTAAAATCAGTTGAATAACGTGATTATTTTAAATACATATTTGGGACCTGCCTTTCATATATTATGAAAAACAGATAAACAGGAGAAAGGAGCAGTGTCTGATTTAAAAGAAATCACATGTCTTTTGCCGGAACGGTTAAAGCGGATTGTAGAGACGGAAGTTATGGTGCCGGGGAAAAACGGATTTTGTAAGCTTTCGGAAATACGAATAAGGATTAACCGTCCGGCAATTCTTATGTACAATAATAATAAAGAGAAAGTTATTGAAAATATAAAGATAACATCTGATGATATTGCATACATTATACAGATGGTGACAAGGTATTCAATGTATGCATATCAGGACAGTATACGTCAGGGATATGTGACTGTAAAAGGCGGCCACCGCATAGGTGTGGCAGGGCAGGCGATAACCCGGGACGGACATATATGCGGACAGAAATATATATCATATATAAATATACGTGTTGCACATGAAGTAGTTGGGTGTGCAGACGAAATAATTGATTTTATATGCAGCGGCGGATTTAAAAATACACTTGTCGTATCACCGCCGGGCTGTGGTAAAACAACGATTCTGCGTGATATTATAAGACATATTTCATATGGCATTGGATGTGTTCCGTTAAAAGTTGCCATTGTTGATGAACGTTCTGAAATAGCCTCGAGCCATGTCGGAATTCCGCAGAATGATATAGGAATACGCACAGATGTTCTTGATATGGGGCTTAAAAGCGAGGGGATGATTATGCTTGTAAGGTCAATGTCACCTCAGGTTGTTGCCGTTGATGAAATAGGAAGCATGGAAGATGTAATGGCAATAAAGCAGATTATAAACTGCGGATGTCATATCCTTGCATCAATACATGGTTATGGAATTGCAGACTGTATGAACAGACGTGAGCTTGCAGGGATGTTTGGTGCTAATGGATTTGAAAGAATAGTTGTACTTTCGGACAAGAATGGTGCAGGAACGATAGAAGAAATGAGGGCTGTAAAAAATGGGGGATTATAATGGATATCATAAAAATTACAGGGGCAGCAGTTGTTCTTATGTCGAGTTTTATGCTTGGAATGTACTTTGTTGTAGTAAATAAGACGCGTATAAAAAATCTTGCAGATATAGATGAGACATGGAGAACAATATCGGCAGAAATCAGATTTCAGTCGGGAAGTCTCCCCGAGATATTTAAAAGATTTGCATCGCATGAGTATTCATTTGGCATAAAAGCACTTTATAAAGACGTATATGAGAATATGGTGGTTGACAGTGAAAAGGCAGCATTTGACATTATATGGAGGGAGAGCGTCAGAAATAACGCATCAAAAAGCTGTTTTTTAAGGGAAGATGAAGAGTTTCTTATGCAGTTTGGAAATATGCCGGTGCATCTTGATATACAGACGCAGACGGATTTTGTCAATCATATGATAAGTATGCTTGATGACAGAATAAAAAAAGCACAGGATAAAACGGACAGCCAATGCCGGATATACAGATGTATGGGTATTGCAGCAGGAGTTTTTCTTGTGCTTGTTTTGATTTAAGGAGGGGTGCCGGTGGAGGTAAGTCTGATATTTAAAATTGCGGCAGTTGGAATTCTTGTATCGGTGTTAAGCCAGGTGTTAAAGCACAGCGGCAGGGAGGAGCATGCGTTTCTTACAAGTCTTGCAGGACTTCTGCTGGTGCTTTACTGGCTGGTGCCGATAATTGTGAATCTGTTTGAAAATATGAAAAAACTGTTTGATTTTTAATGCTTTTAACAGACTGGAGTGTGCTTTATGAGTGTTTTAAAAATAGCGTCAACGGCTGTGTGTGCCGTGTTTTTTGCGATGATTTTAAAAAATGCGGGAAGCCAGCTATATGTGCTTGTGACGATGGCTGTATCTGTGCTTATTATTATTGCGGTTGCCGGGAAAATATCCGGAATTATTTCACAGATAACGAAGCTGTCATCATACCTTAGTAATGCGGGGCAGTATATGGCACTTATGATAAAAATAATAGGAATTACATATGTGGTGCAGTTTACATCAGATTTGTGCCGTGACAGCGGATACAGTGCATTGGCTGGACAGGTTGAGGTGTTTGGAAAAATAACAATAGCAGCAGTGAGTATTCCTGTTGTAAGCATGCTTCTTGAGACGGTGGAAAAATGCGTGGGATATTAAAAAAATTATTGTGTGGCGTGTTAGTATTTTTATATGCAGCATCATTTGTGATGTTGGCTTATACAAGTGTAAATGCTAAGTCTGTGACGGAAAAAAGCGGAAATTCTGTTGAAACAGATAACGATGGGGATACGGAAAATGCTGAATATGGATTATCTGTTGACGATTACGATTTTTCTGAAATTGATGAAATTATGAAAAAATACAGTTATGACAGGGAAAATACGGATTTTGAAAGTCTGGTGAAAAGCATAGCAGAAAGTGATTATTCACAGACAGGCATTATTAATGTGGTTATAAAGAATTTTCTGGCAGTTTTCAGGGAAAATACTGATACAGTTATAAAAATAATTATGCTTTCACTTCTGTCGGCAGGAATTAATTTTATTATTCCGTCATTTAATAAAAAACAGGTTTCAGATATATCGGAGATAATGCTTTATACAGGACTGGTAGTTATTGTTTCGGGATTTTTTTATTCATCATGTGTAGAGTGTGTGAATGCTATTGATGCCGGCCTTAAAATATATAAAGCGGTAATACCGGCTTTTCTTTCGGCTGTAACATTTATGACAGGGAGTGTGACAAGCGGTGTTTACTATGAAATGATGCTTCTTATGATAACAGTTGTTAATATTATATTTAAAAATGTGCTTCTGGGGCTTATTAAAGTGGATTTTATGCTTATTGTGGCAGATGCGTTTACAAAGAGCGAAAGATTTTCCAATATATGTAAATTTATTCCGCCTGTTATTAAATGGACATGCAGAATTGTAATTACACTGTTTTCAGGAGCCGGATGGATTAAGGGGATGATAACTCCTGTTAAAGAGAGTGCGAAGAAAAAAGCGGTATATAAAGTGCTTAAAGTGCTGCCGGGAATAGGAGATTCAGCAGAAACGGTTTCTTTTACGATATTTTCAGCGGGAAGTGTGATAAAAAATGCAATAGGCATCGGAGGTGTTATATTGATAATATCGGCTGTAAGCCTGCCTGTGATAAAACTTTTAAGTTTTACTGTAATATTAAAGTTTACTGCTGCTGCAGTCCAGCCGGTTGCCGATAAAAAGTTCGCGAATATACTTGATGCTTCGGGAACGGTGACTGGTCTTATGACGCTTCTTGTTGTTATGTCGGCATGTCTTTTTATATTGTTTACTGCGATAGTGTGCACAGTTACAAATAATAGTTGAGGAATAAAATATGGATAAGCTTCTTGGCTGGGTAAAACAGATATTTGTCATAAGCATTTTGTCAGAACTTGTAATTCATATTCTGCCTGATGAAAAATATGAAGGAGTTGTAAGACTTCTGTGCGGCTGTATGATAACTGCTGCCTGTATAATGCCTGTGCTTAATATTATAAATGCGGAATATGATGCGGATATTGATTTATTTGCAAAAACTTCACAGATAAGTGAACTTAGGTCACAAATAAGATTTTCAGGAAAAGACTCGTCAGATGTCATGATTGAAAAATATATAGAAACACAGCAGGAATTCGTCACGAAAAAGGTTATGGAAGAGGGATTTACGCCATCAGAGGTTGAAATAGTAATTGACACAGATGAAGACAGTGATACATATCTTGATGTCCAGAAAATAAATATTGCAATTGATAAAAAAGATAAAAAAATTTTTTATGGTGAAAATAATAAAGAAATTGTGATATCGGAAAAAGTTATTAATCTTCGTAGCAGCATAGCACAATATTATGAATTAAATTCCGGGCTTGTTAATATTTATATTTTATAAGAATGTGGTGTCATAACGGATGTCTTTACCGGTGCCCGCATTAAGAGGCACGGAAAGGGGAATTTGTTTTATGGATAACGGATTAGTTGAAAAAATGTTGAATAAATCGGGAAAGGAAAAAATATTAATAGTATTACTCATAGGAGTATTGCTCCTTGTAATTGCAATTCCTGTAAAAAGTGACAAAACAGGCGGATATGTATCGGGCAGTGATACATACAAAACTTCTGACGAAGAAATATCGGATTATGATGTATATATGGAACAGCGTATAGAAAAGATTCTGTCACAGGTGGACGGAGTCGGCAAAGTTAATGTTATGGTTACGCTTGAAAATACGGATGATACAGCTATAGGCGGTGTTGTTATTGTGGCACAGGGAGGTGATAACGGTTCGGTTGTATCTAATATTACATCAGCACTTGAGGCGTTGCTTGGAATACCCGTCCATAAAATAAAAGTATTAAAAATGTCATAATTAGGGAGGCAGTTTTGAAAAAGATCAAAAAAAATCAGGTTATTATCACGGCACTTGCCATTATGATAGCTGTTGCAGGCTACATAAATTATACGGGGAATTTATCGGATATTATTTCAGTCAAAGATACTAAAGATGCAAGTTCAGACGGAGTTGTAATTGATGAGAATACGGGCGAAATTGTAAATAATGATGCAGAGCCGGATGACAATTCACTCATGGAGCCTGGTAGTGTCATGCTCACATCAGGAAGCAGCGTGTCAGACAGTATTATATCTGAAGCAAAGTTAAACAGGGAACAGCTTCGTGCAAAAAATAAAGAAATGCTTATGGAAATAGTAAATAATGAATCGCTTGATGAAGCAGCAAAGCAGGCCGCTGTAAATAAGCTTGCTGATATAAGTGATACATCACAAAAGGAAATTGCAGCTGAACTTCTTCTTGAGGCAAAAGGATTTTCCAATGCTGTAGTGTCTGTGACAGACGGAAATGTGGATGTTGTAATTAACAGTACAAAGCTTGATGATACGTTAAGAGCACAGGTTGAAGATATTGTTAAAAGAAAAACAGGAATAAGTGCAGATAAGATTACAATAAATATTTGCAATAATTAGGATTTTTTATTATAATGAACCTAATAACAATTTGACTTAGGAGGTTCACTATGACTAAAGAGTTTGAAGATAAAGGAAATAATTATTCTATTCGTGAGAATGTAAACATTGGCGAGGTTCGTGTTGCTGATGAAGTCGTTGCCATTATAGCAGGACTTGCAGCTACGGAAGTTGAGGGCGTTGAGTCTATGGCAGGCAATATTACGAATGAACTTGTTGCAAAACTCGGAATGAAGAATCTTTCAAAAGGTGTTAAGGTTACGGTTGAGGATAAGACAGTTACAGTTGACCTTGCACTAAATATAAGATTTGGATATGAGATTCCAAAAGTATCAAAGAAGGTACAGGAAAAAGTAAAATCAGCAATTGAAACTATGACAGGTCTTGATGTTGTAGCAGTTAATATCAAAATTGCCGGCGTGAACATTGAAGCAGAATAAGTTGTCTGAATAATTCAGGCAGGCTCATTAAACGCCAGACCGTATTTATAATATAAGCGGTCTGGCTTTAAAATTATACAAACAGGAAATGGAGAAAATTTTATGACAAGATCAGTTATGAGGGAACATATTTTTAAGATACTTTTTCGTGCAGAATTTTATGACACACAAGAGATGGCACAGCAGATTAATTATTATCTTGAAGAAGTTCCTAAGGTTACTGAAAAAGAAGTGAATGAGATTACAGGTAAAGTGCTTAATATTGTAGATAAGATACCTGAGATTGATGAGATGATTAACTCAGTATCAAAGAGCTGGCCAACAAGCCGTCTTGGCAAATCAGAGCTTACAATTATGCGTCTTGCCGTATATGAAATTAAGTTTGACGAAGATATTCCTACTAATGTAGCAATTAACGAAGCTGTTGAACTTGCAAAGAAATACGGTGCGGACAATGCACCTTCATTTATCAATGGTGTGCTTGCACAGCTGGCAGACTGATTAGCATATTGGGGAGAATAATGTAATGGCGGGCGTATATACGGTTGCACAGATGAATTCTTATATAAAAAATATGTTCCGTCAGGATTTTGTCCTTAGCAGGGTTGATGTCAGGGGAGAAGTGTCAAATTGTAAGTATCACACTTCCGGACATATATATTTTACTTTGAAAGATGAGAGCGGGACACTTGCGGCGGTAATGTTTGCAGGACAGGCCAAAAATCTGTCTTTCAGGCTTGAAAACGGCATGAAAGTTGTTGTCAGCGGAAGAATCGATGTTTATGAGCGTGATGGAAAATATCAGATTTATGTAAATAATATTACAGCTGACGGCATAGGAGATTTATATAAAAAGTTTGAAGAGCTGAAGTCGTATTATGAAGAGATGGGATATTTCTCAAATGAGTACAAGCGTCCGATTCCGCAATATGCTTCAAGGATAGGTATTGTCACTGCTTCGACAGGTGCTGCCATACATGATATTTTAAATATTGCACACAGAAGAAATCCCTACGTTTCGCTCACGCTTTATCCGGCTCTCGTACAGGGAAAGAATGCAGCACAAAGCATAGCACAAGGCATACGCACGCTTGATGCGATGAATTTTGATGTTATTATTGTCGGTCGTGGCGGTGGTTCTATAGAAGATTTGTGGGCTTTTAATGAAGAACCTGTAATTGAAGCAGTCTTTAATTCCAATACGCCGGTCATATCTGCGGTTGGACATGAGACTGATTTTACGATAACTGATTTTGTTGCTGATTTGCGTGCACCAACGCCGTCAGCGGCAGCAGAACTTGCAGTATCTGATATATCTGTTACACAGTCACGGATTGAAGGATATATGGAACTGTTAAACCAGTTGATGGAACGAAAGTTATACATGTACAGGTCACAGCTTGAAAATAAAAAACTGAAACTTGAACATTTAAGCCCGATGACAATTCTTGACAGCAGAAGGCATCAGCTTATCCAGACAGGACAGCGTATGGAAAATGCAATGAACAATATATTATTGTCAAGAAAGCACCAGCTTGAAATATATGCTTCAAAGCTTCATGGTCTGTCACCGCTTGAAAAACTAAGCCAGGGATATTCTTATGTTGAAAGTATACAGGGAAAACCTGTTAATTCAGTGAAAAATATTGATGCCGGCGACAAAGTAAAAATATATTTTAAAGACGGAAATGTTGATGCACAGGTGCTGGAGGTAAATAATGGCAAAATCAGCGACAATTGAGGAATCATTTGAAAAACTTGATAAAATTGTGTCACAGTTAGAAGACGGAAGCCTTTCCATGAATGAAGCGTTTAAGCTTTATAAAGAAGGCGTCCAGCTTGTAAATAACTGCAATAATATGTTGGACAAGGTTGAAAAACAGCTTGTTGTTCTTAACGGAAGTGAGGAAACAGATAATGTTTAAAGATGAGTTAGATAACCGTTTATTATATATTAATTCTGTGATTAAGGAATTTCTGCCGGAATCTGATAACGAATTATATAAAAAGATTATAGATGCCGCATGTTACAGCGTTGAGGCGGGCGGCAAAAGAATACGCCCGATGATAATGCTTGAGACATACAGGCTTTGTGGCGGAAAAGATGAAGAAATTGTAAAGCCGTTTATGGCTGCACTTGAATATATACATACATATTCACTTGTTCATGATGATCTTCCTGCTATGGATAATGATGATTACAGACGTGGAAGGCTTACAACTCATAAGGTATTTGGTGAAGATTTTGGAATTCTTGCAGGTGATGCACTTCTTAATTATGCTTATGAGGTGATGACATCGGCAGTTTGTGCAGCTTCACCGGAAAATATGAAAAACTGTGCCGGTGCGGCAGCGGTTATAGCAAGGAAAGCCGGTATTTTTGGAATGGTCGGTGGACAGTCGCTTGATGTGCTGCTTACAGACAAGCCTGTAAATGAAAAAGAGATGGAATTTATATTTAATCTTAAAACAGGTGCACTTATTGAAGCGGCATTTATGGCAGGTGCAATACTTGCAGGAGCCGGTAAGGAGTGTGTCAGCCAGCTTGAAAAGGCAGGAAATCTTGTTGGTGTGGCGTTCCAGATTAAGGACGATATCCTCGATGTCACAAGTACACAGGAAGTTCTTGGGAAGCCGGTATTCAGTGATGAAAAGAATAATAAGACAACATATGTAACGCTTTATGGAATGGAAAAAGCCGCTGCTGATGTAGAAAATATGTCGGAAAAAGCTGAGAGCATCGTGAAGAGTATTGGAGATAATGAATTTTTAATTGAACTTATAAATAAACTGATTAGCAGGGAAAAATAATTATGATTCTTGAAAAAATCAATAAACCTAATGATATTAAAAAACTTGATCCAATTGAATATAATCAGTTAGCATACGAGATAAGGCAGTTTCTTATTGAAAATATAAGCAAAACAGGCGGACATCTTGCATCTAACTTAGGTGTGGTTGAACTTACAATGGCTTTGCATATTGTATTTAATCTGCCACAGGATAAGCTTATATGGGATGTAGGACATCAGTCTTACACACATAAGATTCTTACAGGTAGAAAAGACCTTTTTGGAGGGCTTCGCAAGTTTGGGGGAATGAGTGGCTTTCCTAAGAGGAATGAGAGCGATTATGATGCGTTTGATACAGGACACAGCTCGACATCTATTTCGGCAGGACTCGGATATGCCTGTGCAAGAGATGTAAGAAAACAACATTATGATGTTATTTCTGTCATAGGAGACGGTGCACTCACAGGCGGTATGGCATACGAGGCGTTAAACAATGCATCGCGTGTAAAGGGCAGCTTTATTATTGTTCTGAATGATAATACAATGTCTATCTCGAAAAATGTCGGTGGTGTTTCTGAGATGTTAAGCAACATACGTTCCTCAGATTCGTATTATGACCTGAAGGACAGTGTTGCCAATACACTCTATAAGCTGCCTAACGGAGACAAGCTTGTTGAATCAATTAAAAAGAAAAAGAGTAATCTGAAACAGATAATTTTTCCGGGACAGATGTTTGAAAGCATGGGGATTTCTTATCTTGGTCCTGTAAATGGACATGATATTGATAAGCTTATAAAAATCTTCAGAATAGCGAAAAGAATTGACAAACCTGTCCTTGTCCATGTTGTAACACAGAAAGGGCACGGGTACAGGCCGGCAGAGAGAAATCCAAGTAAATTCCACGGAATTGCACCATTTGATATAAAGACGGGTGAACTGCTCAAAAAATCGGACAAACCGACATATTCGGATGTATTTTCCGATGAGATATGTGAACTTGCAAAAAATGATGATAAGATTGCTGCTATAACAGCTGCGATGCCAGACGGAACAGGACTTGCAAAGTTTGCAAGATGGTTCCCTGAAAGATTTTATGATGTCGGGATTGCGGAGGAGCATGCTGTCACATTTAGTGCTGGACTTGCGGCAGGCGGATTGAAACCTGTCTTTGCAGTATATTCGTCATTTTTGCAGCGTGCATTTGACCAGATACTGCATGATGTGTGTATACAGCAGCTTCATGTTGTATTTGCGATTGACAGGGCCGGACTTGTCGGAAGCGACGGTGAGACACATCAGGGAATATTTGATTTATCATTTTTAAATTGTATTCCTAACATGACAATTTTTGCACCAAAAGATGGGGAAGAGTTAAAGCTTGGACTTCGTTTCGGACTGCAGGATTACAATGGTCCTTTTGCAATAAGATATCCAAGAGGAGAAGTAACGGACGCTTTTGAAGATTTTGAAACAATGCCCGTTGTCTACGGAAAAGCAGAGATGATTCATAAAGGCAGTGAAATAGCACTTGTTGCGGTTGGCTCAATGGTTGAGACGGCATGTGAAGTAAGAAAGATTCTTAAAGAAAAAGGATTAGATGTCACAGTTGTTAATGAACGTTTTATTAAGCCGATTGATGCCGGCATGATTCATAAATTGTCATTTGACCACAAACTGATAGTTACAATGGAGGAAAATGTAGGACTTGGCGGATTTGGAGATACAGTCTGTCAATATGCAGATGATTCACAGCTTGATGTGAAAGTGCTTAATATTGCACTTCCTGATGATTATGTTGAACATGGTAATGTATCAATTCTCAAAAAAGAAGAAGGAATTGACGCAGCAGGTGTGGCAGACAGAGTGTTATCATTTTATACAAATATATAGAGGAAAAAGATATGGCAAAAGAAAGATTGGATGTTCTTCTTGTGAACAGAGGACTGGCTGTTTCAAGGGAAAAAGCAAAAGCAGTTATTATGTCAGGCTGCGTATATGTAGACGGACAGAAAGAAGATAAGGCTGGTTCTACATTTCCTGAAGAGGCACAGATAGAAGTAAGAGGCAATACACTTAAATATGTAAGCCGTGGCGGACTCAAATTAGAGAAGGCTATGGAGAATTTTGACGTTACGCTTGAAGGTAAAGTATGCATGGATGTAGGTTCGTCAACAGGCGGTTTTACGGACTGCATGCTCCAGAACGGTGCGGTTAAGGTTTATGCTGTAGATGTGGGACATGGACAGCTTGCATGGAAACTCCGTAATGATGAGCGTGTTGTCTGCATGGAAAAGACAAATATACGATATGTAACACCGGAAGATATTGCGGACAAAATCCAGTTCTCAAGCATTGACGTTTCATTTATTTCGCTTACAAAGGTTCTTGGCCCCGTAAAGGCACTTCTTGCCAAAGACGGACAGATTGTATGTCTTATAAAACCACAATTTGAAGCCGGCAGGGAAAAAGTAGGCAAACATGGCGTTGTCCGTGACCCGGCTGTACATCTTGAGGTTATAAATATGGTTATTGATTTTGCTGTTTCAATTGGATTTGAAATTAAAAATCTTACATTTTCACCGGTAAAAGGACCGGAGGGAAATATTGAATATCTTTTACATCTTCAAAATCATGCAGAGGGAACATATGAAGAAGTTCCTGTTGATGCATCCACAGTTGTAGAAGAGGCACATACTGCACTTGACAAATAAACAGGAGTTGGCAACTACCATGAGAAAATTCTATGTTATTTCAAACAAAAATAAGGACCCTGAACAGGTTTGTGCAAAAAAAATCTGTGATTATATTATAAATGCAGGGGGAGAATGTGAATATTACAGTTCTGACAAAAGCCAGCAGTCAGATGATTATAATTATACTGACAAATCAATTGTACCTGAAGATACAGAATGTGCCATCGTTCTTGGAGGCGACGGGACGCTTCTTCAGGCAGCGAGAGATTTAAATGAGCTTAATATACCTCTTCTTGGCGTAAATATCGGAACGCTGGGTTTCCTTACAGATGCCGATATGACATCATTTGGCAGTGCAATTGATGACATACTTGCCGGAAATTATGAGATAGACAGACGAATGATGCTTAATGGCAGGATTTTCCGTAAAGGGCAGCAGATATATGAAAATACAGCACTTAATGATATTGTTATCAACAGATGCGGAAATCTTCGTGTTATAGATTTTGATATTTATGTTAATGACCAGTATTTAAGTTCATATTCTGCTGATGGTGTGATTGTTTCGACAGCTACAGGCTCGACAGCGTACAGCCTTTCAGCCGGTGGACCGATTATACAGCCGAATGCGGAACTTATGATGCTGACACCTATATGTCCTCATACGCTTAATAAAAGAAGTATTGTATTTGGTGCAAAAGATACTATTACAATAGTTATGAGTGATAACAAGCGGGTGCTTGAAGAAAGAATAGCAACATATGATGGTGAAAAGTTTTATAATGTTATTACAGATGATAAAATTGTGATAACAAAATCAGATAAAGTTTCTTCATTTATAAAAACGAATAAAGACAGTTTTTTGCAGCGTATTCGCGAAAAGCTTATGTGAGCCGCAAAAGGAGGGTATTGTGAAATCTGAAAGACATAGAAAAATTCTTGAAATTATAAATAAAAATGACATAGAGACACAGGAAGAACTTGCGGCAGCCCTTATTGATGCAGGCTTTAATGTAACGCAGGCAACAGTTTCAAGAGATATAAAAATGCTTAATCTCACAAAAATGGTTGTGAACGGACACAAAAAGTATGTTGTGTTTAAAAATGACAATAATAATATGAATGATAAGTATATACGTGTCCTTCGTGACGGTTTTTCTGATATGGATATGGCACAGAATATTCTTGTCATAAAGACAGTTCCGGGGATGGCGATGGCTGTGTGTGCGGCACTTGATGCGATTGATTATCAGGAGATTGTTGGCACAATTGCAGGCGATGATACGATAATGTGTGCTGTACGTTCTGTTGAGGATACAAAAAAACTTATGGAAAAATTAAAAAACATATTGAATTAATAGTGATTAAAGTATATAATGGATATATCGAACAGATGTTTTAAAGAACGGGAGTGATTATATGCTGACTAATCTACATGTAAAGAATCTGGCACTTATTGAAGAGGCAGATATTAATTTTTTTGACGGACTTAATATAATGACAGGTGAGACAGGTGCGGGCAAGTCTATTATACTTGGCTCTGTTAATATTGCACTTGGCGGCAAAGTTACAGCTGACATTATAAGAAAGGGGGCAGAGTATGCCCTTACGGAGCTTGCTTTTCATATTGATGATAAGAAAAAAATAGCTGCACTTAAAGATATGGATATTGAAGATGCACAGGATGGAGATGTTATTATATCAAGAAAGATTATGCCCGGACGCTCGCAGATTAAAGTTAATGGAATGATCTGTACCGTATCACAGGTAAAAAGTATAGCATCACTTCTTATAGATATTCATGGTCAGCATGACAGTCAGCTTCTGTTAAAAGAAAGCAGTCATCTTGATATGATTGATTTGTATGGCGGCAGCACAGTTTCAGATGTCAGGAAAAGATATGATGTAGTATATAAACAGTATAGGGAAGCTTTATCACAGCTTGAGCAGATGGATACAGATGAGGAGAGCAGACAGCGTGAGATTTCATTTATTGAATTTGAACTGCATGAGATTGCATCAGCAGACCTGAAACGTGGAGAGGATGAAGAACTTGAAAGCAGATTCAGAAAGATGTCTAATTCACAAAGAATTATATCTGATTTATCAACAGCAGTGCAGCTTCTGTCAGAAGGTTCTGATAATGTCATGGATATGATGGGGATAGCTGTCAAATCGGTTATTGAGGCATCATCATTTGATGAGTCACTTAAATCAGTTGCGGATTCGTGTTCTTGTGCTGAAGATATGATTTCGGATGTATGCAGACAGATTTCTGATTATGTTAATGATTCTTCTTATGATGAGGAAGAATATAAAGAAGTCGAAGAAAGACTTGATATGATTAATTCTTTTAAGCTCAAGTATGGAAGGACTATAGATGATATTCTTGAATATGCCGATAAAAGGCAGGAGAAACTTGATGCACTGTATCATTATGATGCATCACTTGCCCAGCTGAAAGAGACTGTTCATGAAAAGGAAGAAGAGTTACAAAAGCTTGCGGATGAACTTACAGATGCAAGAAAGAAAGCAGCATCTGGCTTTTGCAAAAAAGTAAGTGAAGGGTTATCTGAGCTTAATTTTCTTAATCATGAATTTAATGCTGAATTTGAACAGACAGGTCATTTTACTTCTAATGGAGGCGACTCTGTTAAGTTTATGATATCAACAAATGTCGGTGAGTCATTAAAACCGCTTTCAAAAGTTGCTTCGGGCGGTGAACTGTCAAGAATAATGCTTGCGATAAAGACTGTTATGGCAGGAAAAGATGATACGCAGACGCTTATATTTGATGAGATAGATGCTGGAATAAGTGGACGTACAGCCCAGCTTGTTGGAGAAAAGTTAAAACAGCTGTCTTGTGGACACCAGATAATATGCATAACACATCTTCCTCAGATTGCATCTATGGCTGATACGCATTTTGTTATAGAAAAGACGGCATCAGGTGATGTTACAACAACAGATATACGCCAGCTTTCAGATGAGAATAGCATTGATGAACTTGCAAGACTGCTTGGTGGAAGTGCAATAACGGATGCTGTAAGAAATAATGCGGCCGAAATGAAAAATATGGCAAAGGCATTTTTGAAAAAATAGACATTTATGGCAGGATTATGCTGCTTATTTGACAGTAATAACCTGATTTATTATTAATTGAAATGCAGATACTATTTTTATAAATCCTAATTTGTTTAATGTGCGAAGGACATTTTGTGCAGGAGAATTCCTGTATTATAAGTGTTTTGTACAGGTTTGTACAGGAGGAATTTTATGAAAGGTATGTGCAGTTTAAAAAAGAAAATACATGCAAAAACAATTCTGTCTGTGCTTGCAGGAATAATAGCCGGTATTGCAATATTTGCAGGCGGATGTATATATGTTTATAATGTGTGCAGTGATATACCGCAGCAGATATATGTTGTATGCAATCAGGATACAACAATTGATTTGAATGTTCCTGTTGTTGCAACTGCAGATGTGGGGGTGGATACGAGTGCAGATCTGTCAAAGCCGTTTACTGTAAAGGCTGACACAACAGGCGATTATGAGCTTGCACTCAAATTATTCGGCATTATACCGCTTCCGTCTGTCAATGTATGTGTAGTAGATGAAAAGTATCTGTATCCGGGTGGATTTCAGGTTGGGCTATACCTGAAAACAGAGGGAATCTATGTTGCAGGAACGGGTGAGTTCAAAGACAGCACAGGTAATATGGTCTGTCCGGGTATGGAGGCAGTTCAGGCGGGAGATTATATAACAGCAGTTGATGGAAGTTATATTAATTATAAATATGAGCTTAATAAATATATCCAGACTAAAAAGGAGGAGCCCGTTGTACTTACAGTCAAAAGAGACAGTGGTATTTTTGATACATCCGTGACACCGGTACGTACTGATGAGGGGGATTATAAGGTCGGAATATGGGTTAAGGATGACGCACAGGGGATAGGTACGCTTACTTATATTGATTCTGATAATAATTTTGCGGCACTTGGACATGGAATCAGTGCCAATCAGTCGCAACAGACATTAAGCATTAATTCGGGAAGCTTGTATAATACCAGAATAGTTTCAATTGTAAAAGGACAAAAAGGAACGCCGGGAGAATTTATCGGAACAATTGATTATAAAGGGGTTAACAGGATTGGCAATATTGAAAAGAATTCTGTGTGCGGAGTGTTTGGGAGTATGACTAAGGATATGGTAAATGAGTATGGAATAACTCCCGTGAAAGTCGGTTTTAGTCAGGAAGTCCATAAAGGAAAAGCATATATCAGGATGTATGCGGATGGTGGTTTTAAAGATTATGAGATAAAAATAACCGGCTTGTCATATAGTTCAGATAAGAATATTACTTTAAAAGTTGTATCAGATGAACTCATAGACAAAACTAATGGCGTTGTTCAGGGAATGAGTGGATGTCCTATAATTCAGGATGATAAGATAGTTGGTGCTGTGACGCATGTTTTTATTGATGACCCATCATGCGGATATGGGATATTTATTGAGAATATGCTGCCGGACTGATTGGACGGCATGATTATGTCGAATCATGTCGAATGGTGCGATAAATATATATTGATTATTTCTCCGTCAGAAAATATAATAAAATTCGATATAAAATTTTTTGAGCGGAGGGCAGAAAAATGGGATGTTTAAAAATAGCAATTGCAGATGATAATGAAAATATGCTGCGTGCATTAGGTCAGGTTATTAATGGGGAGAGCGACATGAACCTTGTTGGTACTGCAACTAACGGTAAAGACACATATGATATTATAAAGAGCAAAGAGCCTGATGTTGTTCTGCTTGATATTATTATGCCTAACGGAGATGGGCTTGCTGTTATGCAGAAAGTCCAGCAGGATAAAGAGATAAAGAAAGAACCGGCATTTATCATAATAAGTGCAGTTGGAAAAGAAAGTGTTACGGAAGATGCTTTCAATATGGGAGCGGTATATTACTTTATGAAACCATTCAGCAATGATGCACTTTTAAGCAAAATAAGATATGTAAAAAATGAAGTGAAAAAGAAAAATTCGGCTGCGACAGACAAAAATATATGTACGGCTGATAATATGGCTGTTAATGAAAGAAATCTTGAAGCTGATATAACAGGCATGATTCATGATATAGGGATTCCTGCACATATAAAAGGGTATCAGTATCTTCGTGATTCAATAATGCTTTCGGTAAAAGACCGTGATGTAATTAACAGTATCACAAAAATATTATATCCGACTATAGCAAAGATGTATCAGACAACATCGAGCCGTGTTGAAAGAGCAATCCGTCATGCAATAGAGGTTGCATGGAACAGGGGAAATACAGAAACACTTAATGATTTGTTCGGATATACAATAAGCAATAGAAAAGGCAAGCCTACAAATTCGGAATTTATTGCTCTTATTGCAGATAAAATCAGGCTTGAGTATAACATTAAATAGTACGTGGGTATCATATTCGACATAAAAATGTTGCGTATAAAGCACAAATATATTATAATAATCTTATATGGATAAAAAATAATATTATAAGTTATAGAGGTTTGTGTTAATGCGTAAAAGAATAATAAGATCGCTTACAGCGACAGTTTTAATTACATCAATCATGGGAATGACAGTTCTTGCGGATGAAGTTACTGATATTAAGAACCAGCAGAACAGTCTTGCACAGGAAAAGCAGAATGTAGAGGATGAACTCGCATTTCTTCTCACTCAGATGGACGAGCTTGAATTATCAATGGCTCAGAAGAATGATGAGATAGAGCAGGCTAACAAAGATCTTGCATCTGCACAGCAGAAGTTTAACTCACAGCAGGATGATATGAAATTGAGAATCAAATACATGTATGAAGACCAGTCAACAAGTCTTTCAGAAGTATTTCTTTCATCAAAGAACATGAGCGAAGTGCTTAATAAGGCTGAATATGTACAGCAGGTATATGATTATGACAGAAGCAAGCTTGATGAGATGTCTAATACTGCAAAGAGTATTTCAAATCTTATGGTAAGTCTTGAGAATGATAAAAAGTCACTTGAAAATATGGCATCAGAACTTACATCAAAGCAGGCTCTTTTGTATACAACTCTTGATGATTTGAATTCAAAAGATGCAGATTTGTCATCAAAACTTAAAGATGCACAGCAAAGAGCAGCTGCGGCAGTTGCTGCGAAGGCTGCACAGGCTGCTACAACGGCAAGTTCAAATGTAACAGCACCAACAACTGCTAATAATGATTCAGCACTTGCATCTAATGTTGTTTCGCTTGCATATTCACTTCTTGGAGTTCCATATGTGTCAGGCGGTTCAAGTCCTTCAGGTTTTGACTGTTCAGGATTTACGTCATATCTTTACAGACAGTATGGTGTATCTTTGTCAAGATCATCATCTGCACAGGCATATGGTGGTGAATCAGTTCCACTTGCAAGTGCACAGCCTGGTGATATTATATGTTATCCAGGACATGTTGCATTATATATTGGTGGTGGACAGATTATTCATGCTCCTTATCCGGGTGAAGTTGTAAAAATTGCATCTGTTAATATTATGAGTATTACTGACGTAAGACGTTATTGGTAATTGCATGTTTTCATGCAGAAGGAGGGCGTAATGAAAAATGTTTTGTTTATTGCATCTGAGGCAGTGCCATTTATAAAGACAGGCGGACTTGCAGATGTTGTTGGTTCACTTCCAAAGTATTTTAACAAGGATGAATTCGATGTTCGTGTCATGATTCCAAAGTATACATGTATACCATGGGAATACCGCAAAGATATGGTTTATAAGACACATTTTTATATTGATCTGGCATGGCGTTCACAGTATGTTGGCGTGTTTGAACTTCAATATAATGGAATTACATTTTATTTTATTGACAATGAGTTCTATTTTTCAGGACCTAAACCATACAGCTGGATTCATGAAGATATAGAAAAGTTTGCATTTTTCAGTAAAGCAGCTCTTTCAGCTATTCCGGTTCTCGGATTTAAGCCGGATATTATTCATTGCCATGACTGGCAGACAGGACTTATTCCTGTATATCTCAAAGAAAGATTTTCACAGGGAGAATTTTATCAGGGAATTAAGTCAATTATAACAATACATAATCTCAAGTTTCAGGGAATATGGGACATTAAAAAAGTTAAAGACATTACAGGACTTCCGGATAGTTATTTTACACCTGATAAGCTTGAAGCGTATAATGATGCCAATTATTTAAAGGGCGGAATTGTATATGCTGACAGAGTTACAACTGTAAGTGCCACATATGCGGAAGAGATAAAGACTCCTTTTTATGGAGAGCATCTTGATGGACTTATGAATGCACGTGCTAATTGCCTTTCGGGTATTGTAAATGGTATCGATTATGATGTATACAATCCTGAGACAGATAAGAGTCTTGTGGCTAATTATAATCAGGTTACATTCCGTAAGGAGAAATGGAAAAACAAGGTTGCACTTCAGAAAGAACTTGGACTTACAGAGGATAAAGGCAAATTCATGATTGGTATTGTATCAAGACTTACAGACCAGAAAGGATTTGACCTTGTGGCATATGTCATGGATCAGATTTGTGCGGAGGATGTACAGCTTGTTGTACTCGGCACAGGTGATGAAAAATATGAAAATATGTTCAGACATTATGAATGGAAATATAATGACAGAGTTTCTGCTAATATATATTATTCAGAAGATATGTCTCACAAAGTATATGCTGCCTGCGATGCTTTTCTTATGCCATCACTTTTTGAGCCTTGCGGACTCAGCCAGCTTATGAGCCTTCGTTATGGAACTGTTCCTATTGTAAGAGAAACAGGCGGTCTTAAAGATACAGTTGAGCCATATAATGAATATGAGAGTACAGGAACAGGATTTTCATTTGCTAATTATAATGCACATGAGATGCTTGGCATTATTAATTATGCCAAGAGTGTATATTATAATCATAAACGTGAATGGAATAAGATTGTCGACCGTGGAATGAAGGCAGATTTTTCATGGAATAATTCGGCACGTAAGTATGAAGAATTATACAGAGAATTATAAAAAAATACTTGCTTTTGCTGCAACAATATGTTAGACTGTTAAAGTCTTGCGGATGTGGCGGAATGGCAGACGCAGCAGACTCAAAATCTGCCGGTGGCAACATCGTGCGGGTTCAAGTCCCGCCATCCGCATTGTATAAACCTGTCAGGGAATTTCTCTGACAGGTTTATTTTTTTGATTAATAATGATATACTATTCTTATTGCAGACCATTGAGGATTGGAGACTGGCTATGATTGATTGTAAGAAGATTCAGAAAATGATTGTGCCTTTTTCAAAAGGCGAGCTGACACTCAAAGCAGAAGAAATGTTTGTTAAACATCTGGAACAATGCCAGGACTGCCGGGAAGAATTTGAAATTTATTATATAGTTGAATATGGACTTAATGAGGCTGCGACCAAAGAACTTAGCGAAAAGTATAAAAAATATCTTCATGATTATGATTTCAGCGGTCTTGTGGAAGAAAAATTAAAAGACAGTGAGAATAAGATTGCGGAAGTTAAAAAATTCAATCATCTTCTGCATATGTGTCTGTTGTTTGTAAATGTGTGTATGATAATGACAGTGCTGATAATAGCTGTAATAATATATTTGTAAGGAGACATGATGAGTAAAAAGTTAATTTTGATTGATGGACATAGTATTTTAAACAGGGCGTTTTTTGGAATACCTGATTTGACTAATTCAGAGGGGATTCATACTAATGCAATGTATGGTTTCCTTAATATTATGTTTAAATTTATAGATGAAGAAAAGCCGGATTATATAACTGTTGCTTTTGATTTGAGCGAGCCGACATTCAGACATAAAGCATATGAGGCGTATAAGGGAACAAGAAAGCCTATGGCACCTGAATTGAAACAGCAGGTACCGCTTATCAAAGAACTTCTCCGCACGATGAATATTACAGTTATAGAAAAAGCCGGATATGAAGCTGATGATATTATTGGAACTATTGCAAAAAGGAGTGCGGCGGCTGGAATTGATGTGTCTGTTATTTCAGGTGACAGGGATTTACTGCAGCTTGCAGAAGAAAAAATACAGATTCGTATACCTAAGACAAAAAAAGGTGTCACAGAAGTAGAAAATTATTATCCTGAGGATGTTGTGGCACTTTATGGTGTTACACCGCTTGAATTTATTGATATGAAAGCACTTATGGGTGATACTTCTGATAATATTCCGGGAGCACCGGGAGTCGGACCAAAGACGGCATCTGCGATTATACAGAAGTATCACTCCGTTGATAATGTTCTGGCACATCTTGATGAATTAAAGCCGCCAAAGGCACAAAAGTCAATTACAGAAAATGCTGAACAGGTCAAAATGAGTAGATTCCTTGCGGAAATTAATATAAATGTTCCGCTGGATTATAACATAGAAAATGCTGGAATAGGAGATTTCTATAATCCGGCCTCATATGAATTGTTTAAAAAATATAATTTTAAAACAATGCTCAAAAGATTTGACAAAGATATGACAGCAGCTCCAAAGGCTGATGTTCTGAAAGATATTGTTGTAATACAGGAATTGGGCGATTCTGAAAATATTATAAAAAAAGCTTGTGAAGTTATAAATAATGGCGGAAATCTTGGATTGTCAATTATTCATGAAGAAAAATGCATATATGGTCTTGGAATCTGTCTTTCGGAAAAAGAGACATATTTTATAATAAAACAGGGATTTATAACAGATGAATATTTAAAAGATGCCGTACAAAAATTAGGTGTACTGTCTGATACAAATAAAAAAAGGCAGATACGTGTATTTGATTTAAAGGAAATTCTGTGGGCGTTTGAAAAAGATGGAAATCTTAGGATTTCGCAGGATGCTTTTGTTGATGTAAGCATAGCTTCATATCTGTTAAAACCTAATGATGAAAATTATGAGCCGGAGCAGATTGCTTTACAGTATCTTAATATAACATTTCCTTCAAAATCGGAGCTGTTTGGAAAAGCAGGAGTGCAGGAAATGCTTATGACAAAGCTGGACGAACTTGCAGAATATGCATGTGAATCAGCTTATGTGAGTCTTTTTAGTGCTGATTTGATATTAAAAGAACTTGAAAATGAAAATATGACAGAGCTTTTTGCTAATATAGAAATGCCGCTTGTGTTTGTGCTTTACGATATGCAGAAAGAGGGCGTACGCGTTGATAAAGAGGGGCTGAAATCTTATGGTGAAGTTCTTGGCAACCGTATACAGGTACTTGAAAAAGAAATATACGATGAGGCCGGTGAAGAGTTCAATATAAATTCACCAAAACAGCTTGGTGTTATTTTGTTTGAAAAGATGAACATGCCGTACAAAAAGAAAACAAAGAGCGGATATTCAACTGCTGCCGATGTGCTTGACAAGCTTGCTCCGGAGTATCCGTTTGTTAAAAAAATTCTTGAGTACAGACAGCTTGCAAAGTTAAAATCTACTTATGCAGACGGTCTTGCAGCATATATAAGCGAAGACGGAAGAATTCATGGCAAATTCAACCAGACAATAACTGCGACCGGAAGAATAAGCAGTACAGAGCCTAATTTGCAGAATATACCGATAAGAATGGAACTTGGACGACAGATTAGAAAAGTATTTATACCAAAAGAAGGATGTGTTTTTCTGGATGCCGATTATTCACAGATTGAACTAAGAATTATGGCACATATGTCAAAAGATGAGAAGCTTATTGAGGCATATAATATGGCTGAAGATATTCACAGGATAACAGCTTCACAGGTATTTGGTGTTCCGTTTGATGAAGTTACTGATTTGCAGCGAAGAAATGCTAAAGCAGTAAATTTTGGCATTATTTATGGTATCAGTTCATTTGGATTAAGCCAGGATCTTAGTATTTCAAGAAAAGAAGCATCTGATTATATTGAGCAGTATTTTAAAACATATCCTAAAATAAAAGGATATATTGATTCGATGGTTGAAGATGCGAAAAAAACAGGATATTCACTTACAATGTTTAACAGAAGACGTCCTATTCCGGAATTAAAATCAAGCAATTTTATGCAGCGTTCATTTGGTGAAAGAGTTGCAATGAATGCACCGATTCAGGGAACTGCGGCAGATATAATCAAACTTGCAATGATAAGAGTATATGATGCGTTGAAAAAAGGCGGATACAAGTCAAAGCTTCTATTGCAGATTCATGATGAACTTCTTGTTGAGACTTATCCTGATGAAATAGAAGATGTAAAGAAGATAATTGAGGACGGAATGAAAAATGCAGTTAAGCTGTCTGTTCCGCTTGAAATTGATATGAAACAGGGAAATAACTGGCTTGAAGCACATTAAGCACATGATTTTCAGTAAAAGTATATGTTTTATAATGTTGAAAGAATGGTAGAGAGTTATGAAAGTGATAGGAATAACCGGGGGCGTTGGCTGTGGTAAAAGTACAGTGCTTAATCTTATAAAAGAAAATTTTAATGCACTTATTATCATGGCGGATGATGTTGCAAAAGACCTGATGAAAAAAGGCAAAAAAGGATATGATGAAACAATTGCTTTTTTTGGAGACGAAATTATAGATGAGACAACTGGTGAAATAGACAGACCGAAGCTTGCATCAGTTATATTTTCTAACCCGAACAAGAGGATTGTTTTAAATAGTATAATTCATCCGGTTGTAAAAAAAGAGATAGTGTCAATGATAACACAGGCAAAAATAGATAATAAATATGACTATATATTTGTTGAAGCGGCACTTCTTCTTGATGACCATTACAATGTTTTCTGCGATGAGACATGGTATATATATGCTGATGAAGATTCAAGAAGAAAAAGATTGAAAGAAAGCCGTGGTTATTCTGATGAAAAGATTGACGGAATCATAAAAAGCCAGCTTGGTGAGGAAGAGTTTAAGAAAGGCTGTGATATAGTGGTCGATAACAGTGGTAACATCAATGATACGTATGCACAGCTTGTTAAATTATTGCAGATGTGATATATTTTTACTAATTTTAGGAAAGGGCTGATTGATATGACAGATTTAAAGGCCATAAAAGATGATCTGGTTTTTGGACTGGATATAGGAACACGAAGTATTGTCGGAGTTGTTGGATACCTTTCACATCAGGTTTTTCATGTTGTGGCAATGGCTGAAGAAAAGCATGCAACAAGAGCAATGCTTGATGGACAGATTCATGATATATATAAAGTCGGTGATACAATACGACGGGTAAAGAACAGTCTCGAAAGACAGATCGGATTTGCTCTTACAGATGTTTGTATTGCAGCAGCCGGACGTGTGTTAAAAACAGTAAATGCATCGGCAGAGTATGCATTTGAAAATGAGACGAGGGTAACGCAGGAACATATTTATTCACTTAATCTTCTTGCGGTTGAAAAGGCACATGCACAGGTTAATGAAAACAGTACGGATATACATTATTACTGTGTTGGAAATACACCCGTTAACTACAAACTTAACAGTTTTGATATAAGTAACCTTGAGGGACATAAAGCAGAAAAAATCGGAGTTGAACTTATTGCAACATTTCTTCCAGAGGAAGTCGTTGACGGACTTTATCAGGCAGTTGAATATGCAGGACTTCATGTGGCAAGCCTTACACTCGAGCCTATTGCGGCTATGAATGTTGCTATTCCGGAACAGTACAGGCTTCTTAATATCGGACTTATAGATGTCGGTGCGGGGACATCGGATATATGTCTCACAAAAGATGGAAGCATTATAGCATATGGAATGATTCCACTTGCCGGTGATGAAATAACAGAAGTTATTGCAAAGACTTATCTTGTTGATTTTAATACTGCTGAGCAGATTAAAGTTGAAGCAAGTGATAAAAAAGAAGGGATTGTTGAGTTCAAGGATATAATGGGACTTACACAGAAAATTCCGGCAGAGCAGATACTTAAAGATTCGGAATCTGTTATAGATAAAATGGCTGATGCTGCAGCCCAAAAGATAATAGAGCTTAACGGGAACAGACCTGTAAATGCGGTATTTGTTGTTGGCGGCGGCGGAAAGATGGCAAGCTATACACAAAAGGTAGCTGAACATCTAGGCATTATGGCAGAGAGAGTAGCTGTGCGTGGAGAAGAAGTGCTCGGTTCAATTTCGTTTGATATTGACGGATTTAAAAAAGATTCATTATATGTAACACCAATCGGAATATGTACGAATTATTACACACAGAAAAACAGTTTTATGTTTGTTACTGTCAATGGTGAGAGAATAAAAATGTATGATAATAACAGACTTACAGTTGTTGATGCTGTTATGCAGGTAGGTTTTCCTAATGAAAAACTATTCCCACAGAGAGGCGAACAGCTTGAGTTTACTGTAAACGGAAAGACACGCCTTATACGTGGCGAGGCGGGCGATGGTGCTGTTATTATGATTAATGGGAAAAATGCCAATCTCAATACAAAGATTGAGCAGAATGATATTATAGAAGTTAAAGAATCAACAGCAGGTGCGAAAGCGTCAACAACAATCGGCCAGCTTGATGAATTCAAGGCGACTGTTTCATTTATAGTAGATGATAAAAAAGTAAACTGTCCAAGATTTGCATATGTAAATGGAGAGTTGAAATCAGAGTTTTATGAGATAAATAATGGCGATGATATTTCTATGGCTGATTTTTACACGGTTGAGCAGTTGTTTACTTTTCTTGATATGGATATGTCAAACCTTAATATTTATGTAAATAATGAGCCAGCACAAAATGATACAAAAGTATATGAAAACTTCTCTGTAAAGACACATGGGCTTTCTGATTATACAGTATCATCAGGTTTTGATGATGAAACTTATTCAGAAGCTGAAGATATACAAGAAAATGCTGAATATGCAGAAAATACAGAGTATACAGAATATGCAAAGTCTCATGAGGATAAAGCAGCCAAAGCAGGAGCCAATACTGAAGGAAATACAGTGCAGGAAGAAGTTAAGCAGAGTGATGATGTTGTAAAAGATATATTTGTTCTTATAAATCATCAGCCGGTTAAGCTTTCTGGAAAGAAAAAGTATGTGCTCGTTGACATATTTGATTTTTATGATTTTGACCTCAGCAAGCCGCAGGGCTCTGATGTTGTTTTAAAACTTAACGGACAAAAAGCAGATTATCTTGCACCATTAAAAGATGGTGATTTGATTGACTTATACTGGGAGGGCTGAAAATGCGGCTGATGACGATTGCGAGCGGAAGCAGTGGAAATTGCATATATGTAGGCTCGGGAAATACACATATTCTTATTGATTCAGGAATAAGCCGCAAAAAAATTGCAGATGGACTTGCACTTGCCGGACTTTCAATGAAAGATATTTCGGCTGTGTTTGTGACACATGAGCATATTGACCATGTAAAAGGACTAGGTGTTATATCAAGGAAAGACTCAATTCCGATATATTCGACCAAAGGCACTATTCGTGGAATTAAAGAATGTTCATCACTTGGAGAGATGGACGAGTCTCTTTTTAATGAGATAAATGCCGATGCGGATGTTTTCGTTAATGATTTGCAGATTCATCCTTTCAAGGTGTCACACGATGCCAATGAACCGGTTGCATATACTGTAAAGTGCAAAGAAAAAAAGATTGGAATTGCGACTGACCTTGGATTTTATGATGATTACATAGTGGATAATATAAAAGGCTCACAGGCAATGCTTATAGAAGCAAATCATGATGTGAATCTTTTGCAGGTTGGAAGCTATCCATATTATCTTAAGCAAAGGATTCTTAGTAATAAAGGACACCTTTCAAATGAGACATCGGGGCATCTTATAGACAGCCTTCTGGAGAATGATGTTAAAAATATTTTTCTCGGGCATTTGAGTAAAGAGAATAATTATGATAAACTAGCATATGAGACTGTCCGTCTTGAAATAGATATGAGTGACAGCGAGTACAGGGCTGATGATTTTGACATTACTGTTGCTAACCGCGATATACCGTCAAAGATAGTCGAAATCTAAAACAAAAGGAAAATATGGAGGAAAAAACAATGAAAAAATGTGTGATTACAGTGGTTGGAAAGGATACAGTGGGTATTATAGCAAAGGTATGTTCATATCTTGCAGATAACAGAATTAATATTCTTGATATATCGCAGACAATAGTTTCTGGTTATTTTAACATGATGATGATTGTTGATATGTCACAGCCGGCAAAACCATATGATGATGTCATTTCTGATCTTGATAATCTTGGTGATGAAATCGGGGTTGCAATTAAATGCCAGCGTGAAGAAATTTTTGATATGATGCATCGTATATAATCGTCAGAAGAAGGAGAAGTCAATGATTAACATATTTGAAGTAACTGAAACTAATAAGATGGTGGAGAAAGAGAATCTTGATGTAAGAACTATTACAATGGGTATTAATCTTCTTGACTGTGCAAGTGAAAATCTTGACGAAGTAAACGAAAAGATTTACAAAAAAATTACAACTCTTGCGAAAGACCTTGTTTCTACAGGAGAGAGCATTGCAAAAGAATTTGGTGTTCCTATTGTAAATAAGAGAATATCAATTACACCAATTTCACTTGTAGGTGCTGCAGCATGTAAGACACCACAGGATTATGTTACTATTGCAAAGACTCTTGATAAGGCAGCACATGAAGTCGGAGTAAACTTTATTGGTGGATACTCTGCAATCGTATCTAAAGGGATGACAAGAAGTGATGAACTTCTTATCCGTTCAATACCTGAGGCTATGGCTTCAACAGAGCTTATATGCAGTTCTGTTAATGTCGGTTCAACAAAGACTGGTATTAACATGGATGCAGTGCGTCTTATGGGACAGATAGTAAAAGAGACAGCAGAAAAGACAAAGGATGCAGATTCGCTTGGATGTGCAAAGCTTGTTGTTTTATGTAATGCACCTGATGATAATCCTTTTATGGCGGGAGCATTTCACGGCGTTTCAGAAGATGATGCGATTATCAATGTCGGCGTAAGCGGTCCTGGCGTTGTTAAATATGCACTTGAAAGTGTACGCGGTGAAAGTTTTGAGGTATTATGCGAGACGATTAAAAAGACAGCTTTCAAGATTACAAGAGTTGGACAGCTCGTTGCACAGGAAGCATCAAAGAGACTCGGAATACCATTTGGTATCATAGATTTATCACTTGCTCCTACACCGGCTATTGGTGACAGCGTTGCTGATATTCTTGAAGAAATCGGACTTGAGCACGCAGGAGCACCGGGAACAACAGCAGCACTCGCACTTTTAAATGACCAGGTTAAAAAGGGTGGTGTAATGGCTTCTTCTTATGTTGGCGGATTAAGTGGTGCATTTATTCCTGTAAGTGAAGACCAGGGTATGATTAATGCTGTTAATGCGGGAGCATTGTGCATTGAAAAGCTTGAAGCCATGACTTGCGTATGTTCTGTAGGACTTGATATGATTGCAATTCCGGGAGATACAAAGGCTGAGACAATTTCAGGAATTATTGCGGATGAAGCTGCAATCGGTATGGTAAACCAGAAGACAACAGCTGTAAGAGTTATTCCTGTTGTCGGAAAGAGTGTTGGAGAGACTGTAGAATTCGGCGGACTTCTCGGATATGCACCTATTATGCCGGTCAACCAGTTTGACTGTTCTGCGTTTGTAAACAGAAAAGGAAGAATTCCTGCACCAATCCACAGTTTTAAGAATTAATTAAAATGGAAGAGTACGTTAATATAAATCACACATTTGAACCGGTATATGATAAAAATACAAGAATATTGATTCTTGGTACATTTCCGTCTGTTAAATCAAGAGAATATGGATTTTATTATGGGCACCCGCAAAACCGTTTTTGGCGGGTGCTTTCTGGAATTACAGATTCGCAGCTGCCTGTTTCAATACAGGAAAAGAAAGAATTTTTATTATCGCATCATATAGGAATCTGGGATGTAATAAAGAGCTGTACAATAAAAGGTTCTGATGACAGCAGCATAAAAAATGTTACAGTTAATGATTTTACAAAAATATTAAACAAATCAGACATACGGGCAATATTTGCGAACGGAAATAAGGCATATGACCTGTATGAAAAATATGTCTTTGAAACTGTTGGGGTTAAAGCTGTGAAACTGCCGTCAACAAGCCCGGCAAACGCAAGGTGGAATCTTGAAAAACTTGAAACGGCATATAGTGGGATGCTGAAATATATAGCGGATTAATATATATAACGGATTAATATATAACAAGGAGTTTATGCTATGAACTCCTTGTTGTTTTATGCTTGTTATTTTATATATAAAGGCTGTCTGAATTCGTCTTTATTTATTATGCCGGATTTTGTGTATACAATCTGGTTGTATAAAGATGCGGCATGAATGTCGTCGGTTAAAAGATTTTTGTAATCGGCAGCTTTTGTGATTATCGGAACAGGACATGTCTTTTTGATTTGACTTAGATATTCACGGCCTTTTTTGTCAAAACCAAGAATTCTTATATATGGAAGAGACTCATATTGCGATATATTTTCTTTTTTTATATCAAGAATAATATGCATAAGGCACCGGCTCAGCCTCGAATAAGTAAAGCCGCGTGTTTTTATTTTTTCAATAAATCCATTAAATGAGTCGCAGCCTGTAAATGATGAATATATACGGCACGCAAGGTCTTTATTAATGTCATGGTATGCACATAATGTTTCAATGCATGCATTTTTATTATATTTGGCAATATAAAAAATGTTTGAAATTTTGTAATTCAGCATAGAAGAAAAATCATCAGCATATATAAGTGTATTGTTCTGCCTTTCGGATGCTAATATATTGTGCATCGCTTCGGGCATGACATTTTGAAGCTCTTTTATATTTTTGCAGCGGCTGTCATTGTTTTTGCGTATGCCGCTGTCATGCAAAATTTTTCTTATTGCAGATGCACTGGCTATATTTTCATGAATTTCGTTGTCGTGGTAACCGCTTATTTTTCTTGTGAGTGCGACAGGAGTGACAGCACTTTCTGATTTTATTATTTCTTTTATATATTCGATTGCTAAAATATTATTTGGTGATGAAATTAATTTACTTATATCATCTGATTTAAAAAATTCTGATAACGCTTTAGCTCTGGCAGTTGGAAATGAATCTCCGCATGTGAGGGCTTTTTTTAGATGCTTTTTGTATTCATCGGGCTCGTTGACAAGTGTTATTGCTATTTTTTTCAGCATTTGGATATCCGCATTTTCACATCCGAAAGAAATGAAAGACGCATTTAATGCGTTAAGTGTCGCTACGGCACCTGATGCGAAAATTTCCGCACTTGAAACAGCATAAAATAAAGGCAGTTCAACTACAAGGTTTACGCCGGAATCAACGGCAGCACGGCATCGTTTGTATTTGTCAGTTATGGCAGGAATTCCACGCTGCACAAAATTACCGCTCATAACAGCGATTGCAATATCTGCATTTGTAATTTCGAGCGATTTTTGAAGGTGATATAAGTGCCCATTATGGAATGGGTTATATTCGGTTACAAGACCGGCTGCTTTTATATTCTGCATTTTTAACTCCGTTTTACGCACAATAAAGTGTTTTATATATAAATATTTTAACATACTTAACTTTGTGCGGCAAATAAAACAATATAATAACTTGTACTTGCCAAAAATTTGGTATATAATTTAGAAAAAGTATTGTAAGTGATACTTATTGATATTTACATAATACAAGGAGGAGTCAGTAATCATGGCATTTATTGACACAATTAAAGAAAAAGCTAAGGCAGACAAGAAGACTATTGTATTGCCAGAATCTATGGATAAGAGAACATATGAGGCTGCTGAGAAGATTTTAAAGGAAGGTATCGCTAATCTTATTATTATCGGTACACCTGAAGAAATCGCTGAGAACGGCAAGGGTTATGATATTTCAGGTGCAACAGTTGTTGATCCTTTTAATGACCCTAACAAGCAGAAGTATATTGATAAGTTTGTAGAATTAAGAGCTAAGAAGGGTGTTACACCTGAGCAGGCTAAAGAGATGATGGAGAAGGATTACATGTACTATGCATGTCTTATGTGCAAGTGCGGTGATGCTGATGGTGCTGTTTCTGGTGCATGCCATTCAACAGGTAACACAATCAGACCAGCTTTACAGCTTCTTAAATGTAAGCCGGGCGTAAGCAGCACATCAGGCTTCTTCCTTATGGAAGTTCCTGATTGTGAACTTGGTGAGAATGGTCTTTTCGTATTTGCAGACTGTGCTGTTAATATTGACCCTGATTCTGAACATCTTGCTGAGATTGCAGCTTTATCAGCTCAGTCATTCGAGATGTTTGTTGGAAAGCCTGCTAAGGTTGCTATGCTTTCATTCTCATCATATGGCAGTGCAAAGCATGAGAGAGTAGATCTTGTTTCAGAGGCTACAAAGATTGCTAAAGAGAAATATCCAGAACTCGCTGTTGACGGAGAACTTCAGTTAGATGCTGCATTAGTTCCAGAAGTAGCTGCATTAAAGGCTCCAGGTTCACCAGTTGCCGGCAAAGCTAATACATTAGTATTCCCTTCACTTGAAGCAGGAAATATTGGATACAAGCTTGTTCAGAGACTTGCAAAGGCTGAGGCTTATGGTCCTGTTCTTCAGGGTCTTTCAATGCCTGTTAATGACCTTTCAAGAGGATGTTTCGCTGATGATATCGTTGGTACAGTAGCTTTAACAGCAGTACAGGCTCAGATGTCAAAGTAATTTACAAAGACATTATTTAAAAAGCAATTAGTAAAAGTATTATTTAAGGAGAATTTTTTAAATATGAACATTTTAGTATTAAACTGTGGAAGCTCATCACTTAAATACCAGTTGATTAACATGGATGATGAGAGCGTAATTGCAAAAGGTCTTGTAGAAAGAATCGGTATTGAAGGTTCTATTCTTACACATAAGCCAACAGGCAAAGACAAATATGTTGTTGAGACACCTATGAAGGATCACAACATTGCTGTAAAACTTGTACTTGACGCTCTTATGGATGCAGAACATGGCGTTATTAAGTCAACAGACGAAATCGCTGCTGTAGGTCACAGAGTTCTTCATGCAGGCGAGAAATATATCGAGTCATGTATCGTTACAGAAGATGTTAAGAAAGTTGTAAGAGAGTGTTTCGATTTGGGACCTCTTCACAATCCGGCTAACTTAATTGGTATTGAGGCTGTTGAGGCTGCTATGCCAGGTAAGCCAAATGTGGCTGTATGGGATACAGCATTCGGTGGAACAATGGAGCCAAAGGCATATCTTTATGCTATTCCTCGTGAATATTATGAGAAATATGGCGTAAGAAGATATGGTTTCCACGGAACAAGCCACAGCTTTGTATCTAAAGAAACTATCAAGTTTGCTAATCTTAATCCAGAGACAGCAAAAGTTATTGTTTGCCACCTCGGTAACGGTGCTTCAATTTCAGCATCAATCGGCGGCAAGTGTGTAGATACATCTATGGGTCTTACTCCGCTTGAAGGACTTATCATGGGTACACGTTCAGGTGATCTTGACCCTGCAATTATTGAATATCTTTGCAATCATGAGAATTTAACTGTAAGCGAGATGCTTAATATTCTTAATAAAAAGTCTGGTGTTCTTGGCATGTCAGGCGGTATTTCATCTGACTTCAGAGACCTTAATGCTGCAGCTAACGAAGGCAATGAGATTGCTAAGGTTACACTTGAGGCATATGCTTACAGAGTTGCTAAGTACATCGGTTCTTACACAGCAGCAATGAATGGTGTAGATGCAATCACATTTACAGCAGGTGTAGGTGAGAACGCAGCATGGTTAAGACCAATGGTTTGCAAGTATCTTGGATTCCTCGGAGTTAAGCTTGATGAAGCCGCTTCTGAGAAGGCTTGTGGCGTTGAAGGCATTATTTCAACAGCTGATTCAAAGGTTAAACTTTGTGTAATTCCTACTAATGAAGAACTTGCTATTGCAAGAGAGACATTAGCATTAGTTAAATAATTTTGTCTGACAAATTTTTTATAAATTTTGTTTAATAAATTAAATATTTTGTTGACAAATATTGTAGCGGTGCGTATAATAGACAAAGTGTGGTAAACGTAATTGCGTTATGCTTTGACTTTTACGCACCGTATATAGTGTGAATTGGAGACAATTATGCTAATTGATTTAAGAAAGCTTCTATCCGGTACAGAGGATGAACTTACAGTCAGTGCTTGTCTTGATATGGACAAGTTCGATGACGGTTTGAACAGTTATGAGATTGTAAGTAAAGAGCCGTTTGAATTAAAGATTGTGAAGGTCGGCAAGTCCAAGCTTCATATTATCTGCAGTGGTTCGGTTGATATGAATATTCCCTGCGACAGATGCCTTAAACTTGTATTGACAAGCGTCAGTTTTGATATTGATGATACTGTTGAGATGGAAGAGAATGCATCTGAGGATGAAGAGCCAGAAGAAAAAGACTATATTGATGGATACAGCCTCGACGTTGACAGACTTGTTTTCGGCGAATTATTGTTATCCATGCCAGGGAAAGTCTTATGTAAAGATGACTGCAAGGGATTATGTCCTGTTTGCGGAACAGATTTGAATGTCACTGAATGTGATTGTGAAAAGGAATCCCTGGATCCCAGAATGTCTGTTTTCAAAGATATTTTAAACAATTTTAAGGAGGTGTAACCTATGTCAATTTGTCCTAAGAATAAATCTTCAAAGGCTAGAAGAGATAAGAGAAGAGCTAACTGGAAAATGAGTGCTCCTAATCTTGTAAAGTGCAGCAAGTGTGGTGCTTTAATGATGCCTCACAGAGTTTGCAAGTCTTGTGGATCATACAACAAGAAAGAAATTATCACTGTTGATTAATTTTTTCTTACGTTTATAAATGCCGGGTTGTGTCTGTATGGATATGACCCGGTTTTTTGTTATAAACAGAGTGATATATTAAAAAATGAAAATTATAAGTTTATTATAACGGATAATTCCAAAATTACAGAATGGTTGACTGTGATAAAATATATTACATATGTGCAAGTGCGTCAGCTTGATTTTAAAACAAATTTATAGTATATTAAAAGACGATTGATATTTTTATATTTTAAGAATGGAGATAAATAATGTCAGATATATGCAGAGTAGCACTTGATGCGATGGGTGGAGATAATGCACCCGGTGAAGTCGTAAAGGGTGCAGTTGAAGCAACTAAAAAAGAGAATGATATTCACATGGTTCTTGTCGGTAAAGAAGCAGCAATACAGGCAGAACTGGATAAATATGATTATAGCAAAGAACTGATTGAAGTTGTTGATGCGGCTGATGTCATAGAGACAGGTGAACCGCCTGTTATGGCTGTAAGACGCAAGAAAGAATCTTCACTTGTAAAAGCAATGTATCTTGTAAAAGAAGGAAAGGCAGATGCATTTGTCTCAGCAGGAAGTTCTGGTGCAATACTTGTAGGTGGTCAGACAATTGTAGGCAGAATCAAGGGCGTTGAACGTCCTCCGATGGCACCGCTTATTCCTACAGCAACAGGAGTGTCACTTCTTGTTGACAGTGGCGGTAATGTCGACGCAAGACCTAGCTTCCTTGTTCAGTGGGCTAAGATGGGTTCTATTTATATGGAGAACATCCTGGGAATAAAGAATCCGAGAGTTGCTATTGTAAATATCGGTCTTGAAGAAGAAAAGGGCAATGCACTTGTAAAGGAAACCTATCCTTTATTAAAGGAATGTAAAGATATTAATTTTATAGGAAGTATAGAAGCAAGAAATATTCCTAAGGGAGATGCAGATGTTATTGTATGTGATGCATTTGTTGGAAATGTAATATTAAAGCTTTACGAGGGAACAGCTTCTACACTGATAAAGAAGATTAAAGGTGCGATGATGTCAAGCTTTAAGACTAAGATAGGTGCACTTTTAATAAAGAAATCGCTTAAAGAGGAGTTAAAGACTCTTGATGCGACAGAGTACGGCGGAGCACCACTGATAGGTCTTAACGGCCTTGTGGTTAAGGTTCATGGCAATGCCACATCAAAAGAGATTGGCAATGCACTTATACAGTGTGTTAAATTTAAAAAACAAAAAATTAATGAAAAGATTACAGCTTCACTTAATGTTGAAGAGTAATATAGGAGGTTTATCATGGAATTTGAGAAGATTCAGAAAATTATTGCAGATGTATTAAACATCGAACCTGAGAAGATTACAATGGAGTCAGCATTTGTTGATGACCTTAATGCAGATTCACTTGATGTATTGCAGATAGTAATGGGAATTGAAGATGAGTTTGACATTAAGATTCCTGATGAAGCAACAGAGAAGATTGTTACTGTTGCAGATGCAGTAAACGAGATTAAGTCAGCAGTTAAATAATGTGAACGGGCTGTCTTATATGACAGCCCGATTTTTTTAGCCACAAAGGCAGAATGGAGATTAATGTGAAAAACAACTCTGATTTAAAAGAATTCCAGAACAGAATTGGTTATCATTTTAATGATGAAAAGTATTTGAAAACAGCACTTACACACAGTTCATTTGCTAATGAAGTCAAGATGAGAAAAGTAAACGATAACGAGAGACTTGAATTTCTTGGAGATGCGGTTCTTGAGCTTACCTCAAGCGATTACATATATAAAAACCATTCCGAGATGAATGAAGGCTCTATGACAAGACTCAGAGCAAGTATAGTATGTGAGCCTACACTTGCACTTTGTGCGAGGGCATTCGGATTAGATGAGTTTATAATGCTTGGAAAAGGTGAGGAACTTACCGGAGGACGCAAGCGTGATTCAATAGTTTCAGATGCATGTGAGGCTGTAATTGGTGCGATTTATCTTGACGGTGGTTTTGCTAGTGCAAAAGAATTTATCACGAAGTTCATATTAAATGATCTTGATAATAAAAAACTCTTTTATGATAGCAAAACTATCTTACAGGAGGTAGTTCAGGCTAACGGAATTGAAGTAAAGTATGAAATGATAGGCGAAAAAGGACCTGAACATGATAAAATATTTGAAGTGTGTGCAAGTGCAGGAGATTTATTTAATGTAAAAGCAGAGGGACACACAAAAAAGGCCGCACAGCAGAAAGCGGCATATAATGCACTTATTCTGCTTAAAGAGCAGGGTGTTGATATTAACCCGAAGGGAAAAAGATAGATGTATTTAAAAAGTATAGAAGTCCAGGGCTTTAAGTCATTTGCCAACAAAATAGTTTTTGACTTTCACAATGGTATTACAGGCATTGTTGGACCGAATGGTTCAGGAAAGAGTAATGTTGCTGATGCTGTAAGATGGGTTCTCGGTGAACAGAGTGCGAAGCAGCTTCGAGGTGCAAAGATGGAAGATGTCATATTTGCCGGAACAGAAGCGAGAAAGCCTGTAGGATATGCTTATGTTTCAATAACACTAGATAATTCAGATCATGCACTTGCTGTCGATTATGATGAAGTAACAGTTACACGTAAAGTATTCCGTTCTGGTGAGAGCGAATACCAGATGAACGGACATGCGTGCCGTCTGAAAGATATTACAGAGCTTTTCTATGATACAGGTATCGGTAAAGAAGGATATTCTATTATCGGTCAGGGTCAGATTGATAAAATATTAAGTGGTAAGCCTGAGGAGAGAAGAGAACTCTTTGATGAGGCTGCAGGAATTGTAAAGTTTAAGAGAAGAAAAGCTGCAGCGATAAAAAAACTCGAACACGAACGGGATAATCTTGTCCGTGTGAACGACATTTTGTCAGAACTTGAAAAGCAGGTAGGTCCATTAGAGAAGCAGTCAGAAAAAGCGAGGGAATACCTCAGGTTAAAAGAAGATTTAAAGACAAGAGATGTCAATGCATTTCTTCTGGAAAGCGATAAAATCCGCGAAGATTTGACAGCGGTCAATGAAAAGATAAGTATTGCTGAAAATGAACTTTTGCAGGCAAATGCTGAGTATGAGAGCACAAGAGCAGAATATGATTCAATTGAATCAAAGCTTTCAGAAGTTAATGGCAGGATAGAATCAGTAAATACAGAACTTTCAGATACAGAAGTTGAAAAACAGCGTCTTGAAGGTCAGATAAATGTATTTGCTGAACAGATAAAAACGATTGAAGCCGGAAACAGACATTTTTCAGAGCGAATTGCTGATATAGACAAAGATATAGAGCAAAAAAACAAGTCACTTGAAGATGTAATAAATCAGAAAGATGCTTTGAAAGACAGTTTGGCTGAGTTTGAAGAAAAACAGGCTGAAAATGACAGAAAGCATGAAGAAATAACTGCACAGATAGAAGATATTTCATCTAAGATTGATGCAAACCAGAATAAAATCTATGATATTTTAAATGAAAAATCTAATATAAATGCCGATAACCAGCGTTTCAAGACAATGCTCGAACAGCTTAATATTAAAAAAGCAGAGTTAAGCAGCAGGATAATCCAGGGCAAAAGTCAGGAAAATGCACAGGATTCAGTGATTTCTTCTTTGGAGAATAAGCTTAAAGAAACAGAAAATACTATTGCTGAATATACATTATCAATAGAACATAAAAATGCTGCTGTTGCTGATAACAAGCAGAAAATTGCTGATTTAAACAGTGCGGCAGACAAACTTTCACAGCAGTATCACCGTGAAAAATCAAGACTTGAGTCGTTAATCGCAATCACAGAAAAATACGACGGTTACGGTAACAGCATAAGAAAGATTATGGAACTGAAATCTGAAAATGATGGAATAATCGGTGTTATTGCGGATATAATCAAAGTCGAAAAGAAATATGAGACTGCGATTGAGACGGCTCTTGGCGGAACAATCCAGAATATTGTAACTGATAATGAAAATACAGCAAAAAACCTTATTGCATATCTTAAAGAAAATAAATTTGGACGGGCAACATTTCTTCCTTTATCGTCAATATCGGGAAGAAATACAATAGAAAAAGAGCCGTGCATGAATGAAAAAGGTGTTATAGGTGTTGCGAGCAGCCTTGTAAGAATTTCGTTTGAGTATGAGAATCTGGCAAAGTACCTTCTTGGAAGAATTCTTGTTGTTGATAATATTGATAATGCACTTGCTATTGCAAGAAAATATAAACATTCTTTGAGAATCGTTACGCTTGAAGGCGAACAGTTAAATCCGGGTGGTTCAATGACCGGTGGTGCATTTAAGAATGCGGGAAATCTTCTCGGACGACGCCGTGAGATTGAAGAGTTAAAAGTTAATACTACAAATGTCAATAAGCAGTTTAATGATACAAAAAATGAGATAGCTGAGTTAAGAAAGCTTGTTGCATCAATAAGAGAAGAACTTGATGTGCTTAATAAGCAGATGCGAGAAGCACAGCTTAATAAAAATACAGTCCAGTTAAATCTCAAACAGGCACTTTCAAAGAAATCAGAGATTATTGATTCATACAAAGATTCGCAGATTCAGGTTGCTGAGATAGGAAAAGAGATAGAATCTGTATTACAGCAGCAAAGTCTTGTGAGTGGTAATCTTGAGAACTTAAACAGTTCTACAGAAAGTTCACAGAAAGAGATTGATGAGCTTACATCACTTCTGGAGAGCAAAAAACATGAAGAGGCAAAGCATCTTACTGATTCAGAGCATGTTAAGATAGAATATTCTTCGCTTTTGCAAAAAGAAAGCTTTATAGATGAAAATAAGTCACGTCTTGAGAGTGAAATAAGCCGTCTTAATCAGGAAAAAGAAGAAATAAAGCAGAAACAGGAACTTACAGCTGGAGATGTCAAGTCAAAGCAGGCAGAGATAGAAGATGTTAATATTTTAATTAAAAATGCAGCAAAAAAGATTTCAGAATGCAGTCTTGAAATTACCAAGCTTAAAACACAGCGTGACGCAATGAATTCAAGCCATAAAGTGTTCTTTGAAAAACGTGAAAAGCTTAACGAACATATAACTGATCTTGACAAGGAAGTTTACCGTCTTAATTCTGGTAAAGAAAAACTTGAGGAGAGCAGTGATTCAATTACAGATTATATGTGGAGTGAGTACGAGCTTACTTATAGTTATGCATTGGAACTTAGAAATCCTGAATTTGACAATCTTTCATCATTAAAGAAAGAAATACATTCTCTTAAAACTGCCATTAAAAATCTGGGTGATGTAAATGTTAATGCGATTGAGGAATACAAAGAAGTAAATGAGCGATATATTTTCTTAAAGGGCCAGCATGATGACCTCATTGAAGCGGAAAGTTCGCTTACACAGGTGATTGAAGAGCTTGACAATGGCATGCGTGTCCAGTTCGCACAGAAGTTTGAGGAAATTAAAAAAGAATTCGATAAAGTATTTAAAGAACTTTTCGGAGGCGGACGTGGAACGATTGAACTTGTTGAAGGTGATGATATTCTTGAAGCAGGAATTGTTATTATTTCACAACCGCCCGGAAAGAAACTGCAGAATATGATGCAGCTTTCAGGTGGAGAAAAAGCACTCACGGCTATAGCACTTTTATTTGCAATTCAGAATCTTAAACCGTCGCCATTCTGTCTTCTTGATGAGATTGAAGCCGCACTTGATGATTCAAATGTAGGAAGATTTGCTAATTATCTTCATAAGCTTACAAAGCATACGCAGTTTATTGTAATTACACACAGACGTGGTACAATGTCGGCAGCGGACAGGCTTTATGGTATAACGATGCAGGAAAAGGGTGTATCTACACTTGTATCAGTAGATTTAATTGCAAATGATTTGGACAAAGATAATAAAAAGGAGTAGTATGGGATTATTCAGTAAATTAAAAGAAGGATTAACAAAGACAAGAAACAATATTGTCTCAGGTATTGATTCGGTGTTTTCGGGATTTTCAAAGATTGATGATGATTTTTATGACGAACTTGAAGAGACACTTATAATGGGTGATATCGGCGTTCGTGCAACAGAAGAGATTATCGAAGATTTAAAGGAAAAAGTTAAAGAAAATAAAATAAAACAGCCTGAGGAATGTAAGCATCTTCTCATTGAAACAATCAAAGAAAAGATGAATCTTGGCGAAAATGCCTATGATTTTGAAAATAAGCAGTCTATAGTAATGCTTATTGGCGTAAATGGTGTCGGAAAAACTACTTCTGTAGGCAAACTTGCCGGTCTGTTAAAGGCAAAGAATAAAAAAGTTATTATGGCTGCCGCAGATACATTCAGGGCTGCTGCAATTGAACAGCTTACGGAGTGGTCAAAACGAACAGGAACTGATATAATAGCACAGAGTGAAGGTTCAGATCCGGCTGCCGTGATTTTTGATGCCGTAGCTGCTGCAAAAGCCCGTAATGCAGATGTATTGTTATGCGATACGGCAGGAAGACTTCACAATAAGAAAAACCTTATGGAAGAGCTTAAAAAGATTGACAGGGTTATTGAGCGTTCATATCCGGAAGCGTACCGTGAAAATCTTATCGTGCTTGATGCAACTACAGGTCAGAATGCACTTTCACAGTTAAAGGAATTTAGCGAAGTAACTAATATTACCGGTATAATCCTCACTAAGATGGATGGTACTGCAAAGGGCGGTATCGCTGTAGCAATTCAGGCAGAGATGGGAATACCTGTCAAATATATCGGTGTTGGAGAGCAGGTTGAGGACTTACAGAAATTTGATTCAGATGTGTTTGTAAATGCACTTTTTGATGTAAATGAAAATAATGATGAGCAGTAAAGCTTAAAAGGAGAAACCATGGAAGAATTATCACTTAAAAAATTTGAAGAAGCCGCTGAAAAAGTTAAAGAGGTCACACTTGCAACAAATCTTGTATACAGCGAATATTTCAGCAACCAGTCAGGAAATAAGGTATATTTAAAGCCGGAAAACATGCAGTATACAGGTGCATATAAAGTAAGAGGTGCATATTACAAAATCAGCACAATGTCAGAAGACGCAAGAAAAAAAGGACTTATTACAGCTTCTGCCGGTAATCATGCACAGGGTGTTGCATATGCAGCATCAAAGTATGGTGTTCCTGCAACAGTAGTAATGCCTACAACAACTCCTCTTATCAAAGTAAATCGTACTAAAGGTTATGGTGCAAAGGTTGTTTTATACGGAAATGTATATGATGAAGCATGTGAATATGCAATGAAACTTGCAAAAGAGCAGGGGCTTACATTCGTTCATCCTTTTGATGACTTAGATGTTGCGACAGGTCAGGGTTCAATCGCAATGGAGATTATAAAAGAGCTTCCTACAGTTGATTATATCCTTGTTCCAATCGGTGGCGGCGGACTTGCAACAGGTGTTTCAACACTTGCAAAGCTTCTTAATCCGAATATTAAGGTAATCGGTGTAGAGCCTGCGGGAGCCAACTGTCTTCAGGAATCATTAAAAGAAGGTAAAGTTATTACACTTCCTACAGTAAATACAATCGCTGACGGTACTGCCGTAAAGACACCGGGAAGCAAGCTTTTCCCATACCTTCAGAAGAATCTTGACAGCATAATTACTGTTCCGGATGAAGATTTAATTGTTGCTTTCCTTGATATGGTAGAAAATCACAAGATGATAGTAGAAAATTCAGGTCTTCTTACAGTAGCAGCATTAAAGCAGATGAATGTAAAGGATAAGAAGATTGTATCTATTCTTTCAGGCGGCAATATGGATGTTATCACAATGTCATCCGTAGTACAGCAGGGTCTTGTCCAGAGAAGCAGAATCTTCACTGTATCTGTTCTTCTTCCTGATAAGCCGGGTGAACTTGTACGTGTCGCTTCAATTATAGCGGAGGCAAGCGGAAATGTAATCAAACTTGAGCACAACCAGTTTGTAAGCATTAACAGAAAGGCAACTGTTGAACTTAGAATAACAATAGAAGCATTTGGTCACGAACACAAGGAAGAAATTGTTAAAAAACTTGATGAAGCAGGACTCCGTCCACGTATAGTTAAGGTTAATATTTAAGATAATACATAAAGTCCGTAATAAAAAATCTTATACGGCAGAAAAGACACATCATGACATAATAAAATTGTTGTGATGTGTCTTTTGGTGTAATAATCACATTTATAAATGTTTATGTGGAGAATAGTTATATGAAAAATAATTATAAGAATTTTAATTTTTTGCATTATATTGCTGCTGTGATTCTTGTTATTTTGTGTATTGTGCAGATAGTGCCGGATACATCTGTTAAAGCAGAAGCAGCAGAAAATACAGGAGATATTACAGAAATCCATACAGCGGCCGAGCTTGTGAAAGCATCAGAAAATCAAACTGGAAGTTACAGACTTATGGCAGATATTGACATGACAGGCATAGACTGGACACCGTGGGACTTTTCGGGAAAATTTGACGGCAATGGTTATACAATACTTAACCTTTCTGTGACAAAAACAAACAGACGCACAATGAAAACATACGACGGAAACAGAAAAGAATATGATACATATGGTGCGGGATTGTTTGGAATACTTTCTAATGCTGATGTGAGCGGTCTTAATATCAAAGGTGCAAGAATTGAAGTTGCTACAAATAATCATTGCTTTGCAGCTCCAATTGCAGGACTTTGTAATAACAGCAATATATCAGATTGTATCATAAGCGATTCTTATGTAAGTCTTACAGATTCGGCAAAAATGTGGGGAACAGGCGGAATCGCAGGTTTTGGAAGCGGTAATCTTGACAATGTTTCAACCGATGTGACACTTGTGTGCATTGATACGGATAAACAGGTAAAAGACGAACAGTTTATGGGTGGAGCATATGCGGCAGGTTTCCTTAATATTAGAAATTGTAAAATAAATATCGACGGTTATGATTCAGACCATGGTTACGTCCATGATGGTGGGCTTGTTGGAATGTATATGGTATATCCGTATGATTTATCTCTTACATATGCCGGTGAAGTCCTTAACAATGAAGTTTATGGACAGATTACATTTTATGAGGATAATACAGACAGACGAGCATATTGTAAGGCAAATATGGGCGAAGTCATGAACTGGACATATGCGTATTCGGGATTTAAATATGATTTTGATGCCAACGAAACATTTGATTATTCTGTTACGTTACTTCCGGAAAAATGTGATAATCCTGTATACAATGATACAGTAACAGAACCAACTGTCACAGATTTTGGCTTTACAACACATACATGTCAGGGCTGTGGGTATACATACAATGACAAATACACAATATATAAAGAATATAAAGATGATTCCGAGGAAGTTACATCACCTGACAATGATATGAACATGTCAGATGATTCGTTTGGTGTTACTAAAAAGAAGGATAACCATGTTATACCTGTACTTGTTGTTATTTTGCTGACTGTTGTAATGATTCTTCTTATAGTAAGATATATTCAGGTGAGAAATCAAAGAAAAAGACGCAGGAGACACAGAAGAAGATGAAAAATACTATCTATATGGCACCGATGGAAGGTCTGACGGACTTTACATTCAGAAATGCATATGAAAAAATATTTGGAAAAGGGAAAATTGCAAAATATTTCACACCTTTTATTTCACCGAATAAGTCCGAAAAATTTCTTGCAAGAGAAATACGTGACATAGACAGAGAGCATAATAATGGAATTAATACAGTTGTTCAGGTTATGACAAATGATGCAAAAGATTTTATCTGGACTGCCAGGATGCTTTATGATGAGTACGGTTATAATGAGATAAACTTAAATGCAGGCTGTCCTTCAGGCACAGTTGTTTCAAAAAACAAAGGTTCTGGAATGTTAAACGAGCCGAAGCTTCTTGATAAATTTCTTGATGCAGTGTTTGAAGATGATTTTATAAGAGAAAATATCAAGGTTTCAGTAAAAACGAGGGTTGGTGTAGAGACAGATACAGCATTTCCGGAGATAATTGATATTTATAATAAATATCCGCTTGAGGAACTTATAGTGCATCCGAGATTGCGTACAGATTTTTATAAAAATGACCTTAATCTTGAAGCGTATGATTATGCAGTAAAAAACAGTAGAAGTAAAGTGGTTTTTAACGGAGATATATTTACAAGAAAAAATTTCCTTGATATAAAGAAAAAATTTCCACAGACAGATACATTTATGCTCGGAAGAGGTCTTATTGCGGACCCCGGTCTTATAGATGTGATTGTTTCTGAAAATCCTGAAGATTTCAGCCGTGACCTTATTAGCGATAAAAAACGCATGAAAGAGCTGCATGACCTTGTGTTTGATGCGAGATTGCACATAATGCCGGGCGACACGCATGCCATTCACAGGATGAAGGAAATGTGGTGTTATATGGCATATGTATTTGACGATTGTAAAAAAGAAATAAAAGCGATAAAAAAATCACAGAAAGTAGCTGATTACAAATCGGCGGTTGATATATTTTTTAATGTAGCAAAACTTATAGAGAAAGATTATATATTATTTTCAAAAAAATTCTGATAAGTTATACAATATGTTATTGATATATAGTGCTGGTTTATGTAAAATAATATCACAAATGTTAATTTGGGAGATAAATATGAGTAAGATTTATTTTGTGCGTCATGGTGAGAGTGAGTGGAATGTGGCAGATAAAATATGCGGACAGACCGATATACCGCTTACCCAGAGAGGACATGAGCAGGCTGTAATGACAGGCGAAAGTTTCGTTGCAAGGAAAATTAAAGCTGATATGATTTTGTATTCACCACTTTTAAGAGCAGCAGATACGGCAAAACATATTTCAGATATAACGGGAATACCGGCAAGAGAAGAGATGCGTCTTATCGAGCAGAATTTCGGTGTATGGGAAGGAACATCACCACGTAATTCACATGAGTTTTATGAAGCCAAAAAAGGATTTGTACAAAGATTTGGCAGCGGTGAATCCATGTTTCAGCTCGCACAAAGAATATACAATCTTCTTGATGAGTTGAAGGCAGATAGTGGCAAAACATATATCCTTGTTGCACATAACGGAATTGCAAGAATCGTCTGTTCTTACTTTAAAGATATGACTAATGATGAGTTTGCCGCTTATGGTGTTGCCAATTGCAGTATTACAGAATTTGAGTTCTGAGATTTTGAAAATTTGAGTTGAAAAATTGACACTTAAAAGTAGTTGTACTATCATCTGAATCAGATGTATATACAACTACTTTTGTGCTATTGTATAGGGCAAAGATACGATACCGGCCATAGTAGGCTGCTAGAAATGGGAAGGTGATTTGATGTCGGAAAAAAATTTTAAATCAGACAGGATATTGTCATATTTTAAGAAAGAATGGCTGGTTCTTCTTATTGTTACTGTTTCTGGGCTGATTTACAATATTGGACTTTTGGCAGGACCTCTTTTTGAAGGTAAAATGACGGGTTGTCTTATTGACATTTTAAACGGAAATAAGCAGTTTGCCGATATGCTTACACTTGTTCTGCTTTATATACTGATAACGGCGGCTGTACAGTCTTCAAGATATATTAAGCGTTTTTATGTAAGGCGTTTTGCAAATAATGTAAATAAGAGAATGAAAGAGATATTATATGGAAGCCTTGTACATAAGAGCAGACCACAGCTGCATGAGGAGAGTGCAGGTACGATTCTCACAAAAGCGATTCTTGATGTTGATGACTGTGTTGAGGGTATGAGAAAGTTCACAACTGAAATATTCGATACAGGAGTTGCTCTTTTGGCATATGCATGTATGCTTTTGTTTTATGACTGGAAACTAGCACTATTGTGTATGATATTCCCGCCTGTCTCTTATATTATGGCAGAAAAGATGAAGTTCATAATCCAGACTTCCGGTGCAAAATATAAAGAGCAGTCAGGAGCGTTAAGCACTGCGACGCTTGATATTGCATCTAATGCCATAACATACAGGGTGTTTGGACGAGAGCAGCAGAGACGCGATGCTTATGAGGAAAGTCTTACAGCTTATGAAAAATCAGCAGTAAAAGCTAATATTTGGAATACGTCGCTCACATCTGTGTACAGAGTCATATCAATGGCGGGTGTAATATTTATACTGTATTTCGGTGGCAGAAATGTACTCGGCACAGGCTGGAGTGCATGGAGCATAGCAACATTTACAACATTTGTATCGTGCTTTACAAAGCTTTCGGTAAAGTCTTCAAGTGCAGCAAAACTTTTTAATGCAGTACATAAAGCACAGGTTTCATGGAAACGTATCAAACCGCTTATGCGTATGAAAAACGACGATGGTGACAGAAAAACATATTATGCAGGAGAACTTGAAGTCAGCAATATGGGATTTTCATATCCTGACGGCAAAGTAATATTTGACGGAGTCTCATTTACGGCGGCACCGGGTGAAATTATTGGTATAACCGGTCCCGTTGCCTGTGGTAAGTCAACACTTGGAAAAGTATTTCTGGGTGAGTATCCTTACCGTGGAAGCATCAAGTTTTCCGGGGAAGAGATGAAAGGTGTTGACAGTACGAAAAACGGAATAGTTGCATATCTTGGTCATGATTGTGAACTTTTTGACGATACGGTCAGGAATAATATTCTTATGGGCGATGACGGAGATGTCAATTATTACCTTAAAATTGTGTGCCTTGATAAGGAAGTTGCACTTATGGAAAATGGCGTTGATACGCTTATTGGAAGCAGTGGGGTGCGTCTTTCGGGTGGTCAGGCACAGCGTCTTGCACTTGCAAGAACCATCTGCCATAAAAAGCCGGTTATTATTCTTGATGCCCCATTTTCGGCACTGGATAAGGATACAGAGAAGCAGATATTTAAAAATCTTGGTGAGATGGTATCAGACAGTATTGTTATGATAATTTCACACAGACTATATCTGTTTCCGCAAATGAATAAGGTTATATGGCTTAATGATGGAAAAACAGAGATCGGAAGCCATGATGAGCTTATTGAAAAGTGCAGTGAATATGCGTTGCTTTACAATGGACAGAATGGAGGCGGTACTGGTGAAAAATAATGAAAATGTAAAAGCCGCAAATTCAGGAAAAAAACCAAAATATGTAAAGAAAATAATAACAGAAACTATTTTAAAATATAAACTTTTGTCATTTGGAATTGTTGCAGCCGTATGTCTGGCAGTCGTATTTTCACTTATTCCGCCGCTTATTCTCGGAAAAATCATTGATATGTTTACAGCTGGACAGATGCCGGGACTTGGTATGGTGATTGCATATTTTGCAATGCTTTTTTTTACGGGGCTTACTGAATCGGCAAGAGAGGGACTTCTTACAGTTTTTGGACAGAAAATAACACATGCTATGAGAAGCCGTCTTATGGAAAAATTCACATCTCTTACCGCTGATGAATTAAATGGATTGGAGCCGGGTTCGCTCGTATCACGTTTTATAGGCGATGTTGACATGATTGAAAATCTGTTTACGTCGGGAATTATAAGTATGTTTGCCGATGCATGTAAAATTATAAGTATTCTTGTTGTAATATGGTTTAAAAATAAAGGACTTACGCTTGTATTTATAATCCTGCTGCCGTTTTTGTTTATTTTTACAAGACATGTGCAGAAAAATATGCTTGCGGCCCAGATTATGAACAGACGTGCTGTAAGCCGTGCGTCAGGACATGTTCCGCAGACATTAAAAAATATAAGAACAATTCATTGCTTTGGCAAAGAAAAGTATATGGAAAAGCAGTATGACGAATATATAAATGACAGTTATCATGCGATGGAAAAGACAAATTTTTATGATGCAGTATATTCGCCTGTAATTCTTATTTTAAATGCTGTTGTTGTTGCAGCTGTAATGTTGCTTTCGTCATCTGGTAACAGTGCAGTTCTCACATTTTTCGGAATGTCAGCAGGTACTGCGGTTGCAGTTATGAATTACATTTCCCAGATATTCTCACCGGTTGAAAGTCTCGGTATGGAGATTCAGACAATACAGTCAGCGATAGCCGGTATACACAGAATTAATGAATTCATGGCACTTGAAGAGGTTGAAAAACACGATGTTGTACAGGAAATTAAAAAACAGGATACACAGTGGCAGGATGAAGGTAAGCCACAGGTTCAAAGCGGAAGGTATGAAGCCGGTGGAAATAAGCCTTTTGTGGAGCTTCGCAATGTGACCTTTGGCTATGATGAGGACAGAAAAATCCTTAATAACATAAATATCAGTGTTATGCACGGAGAGCAGGTAACTCTTTCAGGACGTACAGGTGCAGGAAAGAGTACAATATTTAAGCTTCTTTTGGGACTTTACAAACCGCAGTCAGGAGAAGTACTGATTAACGGAATACATGCCGACACAATTACTGATAAGGATAAAAGAAAGCTGTTTGCCTATGTCGAACAGACATTTCATATGGTTGCAGGCACTGTAAAAGAGCAGATTACACTTTTTGATGACAGTATTTCCGATGAAGATGTAAAAAATATCTGTATTACAACAGGGCTTGATGATGCGATAACAAGCCTCGAAAAAGGCTATGATACAATATGTACGCCGGATTTGTTTTCACAGGGACAGTGGCAGCTTTTATCAATAGCCCGTGCGGCAGTGGCAAAACCGCAGCTTCTCCTGCTTGACGAGATAACGGCAAATCTTGATACAGAAACAGAAAAAGCAGTTCTTAATGCATTGAATAATGTATGCAAAGACAGAACGGTAATATCTATTTCGCACAGGGTGACTGCAAAAACAGGTAGAATTATTCCTGTTGAATCGAATGTGTGAGTTATATATAGGGTTTATCTGATTCGACGGCGAAGTGATTAAGCGATAAAATTACGATATAAAGCGTGTTAAATTTTGCGGACAAAAAAATTCGGTTCACAAATTTAACACGCTTTTTACACATTTGATACATTTCTGTATATTATTATACACTCATAAAATAAATAACAGATGAGTGGTCAGTTTGTCAGACTTAGAATAATGACAGAAATGAGGAGTGTATATGATTAATTACAAAAAACTTACGGCTGCAATGGCAGCGGGAATAATAGCAATATTTACAATAACAGGCTGTGCGATGCCGTGGCAGAAGGCAGCAGATGATTCATCATCAAATGTATCTACGGTTTCTGCCGGGAATCTTTCGCAAAGCGGTGAGAATGCACTGTCGCTTGAATTTGACAGCGAAGATTTAGATTCGTCATATAACGAATCAGAATGTACAAAGATAAATTTTTCAGGAAGTGGTGCAACTGTTTCAGGAAGCGGTGTTACTGTTGAAAACGGAAATATTACAATAACATCTGCGGGAAGCTATATTATTTCCGGAACATTAACAGACGGAAGCATAAAAGTGAATTGCAGCGAGAAAGGAACTGTAAGATTGATTTTAAACGGTGCTTCAATAAGCAGTTCAAGTACGGCACCTGTTGTTGTTGAGGAAGCAAAAAAGGTTCTTGTAACTCTCGCTGACGGCACAACTAATACAATTACAGATAAAACACGCCAGTCTGTGGATGACGAAGATTTTTCTTCGGCAGTTTATTCAAAAGCAGACCTTGTATTTAACGGAAGCGGAACTCTTAATGTCAATGCTGGATACAGAAATGGTATTAAGAGCACAGACGATTTGAAAGTTGTATCTGGAACCTTTAATATAACAAGCAATGAGGATGGAATAATCGGAAAAGATTTTCTCGGAATTAAAGACGGTAAATTCACAATTAAATCGGGAAGCGACGGAATGAAGTCAACGTATGATACGGATACTTCAAAAGGAAATATCGTAATAACAGGCGGTGAATTTGATATAACGGCTTCAAATGACGGTATTCACTGCAACGAAGATATTCTTATTTCGGGTGGAAATCTTACAATTAGCAGCGGTGATGACGGCGTTCATGCAGATGATAATCTTCAGGTTGACGGCGGCACTATAGATATTAAGAAATGTTGCGAAGGTCTTGAAGGCGTACAGATTACTTTAAACGACGGTGATATTTCAATAGTGGCAAGCGATGACGGTATTAATGCGGCTGACGGTTCATCATCTTCCGGTATGGGAATGGGCGGCTTCGGCGGCGGTCAGAACGGAGGCTTTGGCGGCGGTCAGGCATCATCTTCAGACAGCAGTGTTTTACTTACAATCAACGGCGGAAATATATTTGTAAATGCAGGCGGTGACGGTCTTGATTCAAACGGTAATATTGTGATGAACGGAGGCAATGTAACGGTTCTTGGCACTACAAGCGATGGCGATACAGCACTCGATTTTGACGGTGCATTTACAATTAACGGGGGTGTACTTATGGCATTTGGTTCAAGCGGAATGCTTGAAACACCGACATCGGCACAGAACGGCTGCTGTATTGTTACAACATTAGGCACTGTAAGTGCAAATTCGGAATTTTCACTTATGGATTCATCAGGAAATGTGATAATGTCATATACACCAACAAAGAATTATGCGTCTGTGATTGTATATTCATCAGACATTAAGAACGGAAGCACATATACGGTAACTGCGGGAAGCACAACACAGTCAATTACGGTGAACAGCAATGTTACAACAAACGGAGTCAGCGGAGGCTTCGGCGGTGGTCAGAATGGCGGTTTTGGAGGCGGACAGCGTGGAGGACAGCCTGGAGGCAGTGCACCTGACGGAAACGGAAGCTTTGGAGATGGCCAGCAGGGTGGAAACCAGCAAGGTGGAAATCAGCAGGGTGGAAAACAGCAAGGTGGAATGCCGGGCGGAAATTCGGGCAACGGACGTTCAAATAGTGCCAGCAGTTCAACTGTAAATCAGGTATAAACTATAAATAAAATAAAGTATATATAATAGGGTGAAACATAGTATAACAGTGCATACCACCCTGTTTTTGCTGTGTTTTTTGATAAGATACATCTTTGCATTTAATTTGGAATACCACAACACAATATAACAGTTGACATACAGATATATGCTGTTATATACTGTTTACGAGGTGATAAAATGAATATAAAAGTAAATTCTACATTGATGATTCCTATATACGAACAGATTGTTGACCAGATAAAAACACTTATACGTATTGGCAAGCTGGAAGAAAATGATATGCTTCCGTCGGTGCGTTCTCTTTCAAAAGAATTAAAGATTAGTGCACTGACAGTTAAAAAAGCTTATGATTATCTTGAGAACGAAGGTTTTGTTGTGACGGTTCACGGTAAAGGAACGTATGTTGCTGCGTCCAATTCCGAAATACAGGAAGAGGAGCAAAGAAAAGAAGTTGAACTTGATATTGAGATGGCTGTAAAGAAGGCGAGACGATACGGTATTAGTGATGAAGATATAAAGAGTATTTTTTCACTTGTTATTGATGAAAATTAAAAGACGGTAGCTTTAATGATGTTTAGTTGTTAAAGCTGCCGTCTTTTTATGTCTTGTTGTATTTAATTAGTTTGGTGTGAATATAGCCGTTATTATTGGAAATCCACCACATTTACCCAATGTTCGAGAAGTTCTTTTTCATCAGGTTTGTTTTTTGCCATTCTTGCGGCGGCAACAATAGGAAGCCAGCCTGTTACATATGATTTTTTAGTGTCTGTTGCAACACAGAACTGTGTCATATACATATCTGCGATATCGATGCTGCTGTCAGAGTATTGCAGCTTTAACAGAAGATAAGTGTTGGCTATGTCGGCACTGGCATTGCCCTGCGTTGCGTGAACCCAGTCAACAGCGGTGATTGATGTTATGTCGGCATTATCATCAATATTTACGATTATGTTGTCAGGACAAAAATCACCATGGCACAATTTTGTGTGCTTTGGCATCGTATTAAGTCTTGTGAGCAGTTCGTATTTTACAGAACTATCAAGAGTTTCAATGTCATTAATCTGTCTTATTAATTTATCTTTAAGCTTTAAGAGAAGCGGGTTGGATTTCTTTTGAAAATCAACCTGATATTCAACCATTTTTTTGATATAATCAGCAGTTTTTTCGGGATGCTCTTTTATAAGCTGTGTAAGAGTTATGCCGTCCGCATATTCACTTGTGATTTCCCATTGACCATTGTTTACAGATACAGAAAGAAGCTTTGGAATATTAACTCCGGCATCTTCAACTCTTGCAGTATTTAATGCTTCATATAAAACATCTGATTTGTTATAATCTTTGGAAAAAACTTTTATTGCGGTATTATTTTCAAGATAAACTGATTTTAAGTTATTTTGTGAAATGCATTTTTTCATATAAACACATCCTTTCTTATTCGTCAATTTCGACTGGTTTTCCGTAATATGCCTTGAGGTACATTGCCTTAATTTCTTTCATTAGAGGGTAGCGTGGGTTTGCACCTGTACACTGGTCATCAAAAGCCATTTCTGTCATTTCGTCGAGAGTGCGTAAAAATTCTTTTTCATCAACGCCATAATCTTTTATAGTCTTTTTGATTCCGACTTTTTCCTTCAACTCTTCAATGGCTGCAATAAGATTTTCAAATTTTTCGTCATCATTTTTTCCTTTGATATGAAGAAAATCTGCACATTCTACATAACGTTCTTTGCAGTGAGGATATTGATACTGTGAAAATGTTCCCATTTTAGCAGGAACTTCTGCAGCATTGAATCTCATTACATCAGTGATGAGGAGTGCGTTTGCAATACCATGAGGAAGGTGGTGGTATGCACCGAGCTTGTGAGCCATAGAGTGGCATACTCCAAGAAATGCATTTGCAAATGCCATTCCGGCCATGGTTGAAGCTGTAGCCATCTGTTCACGGGCTTTTGCGTCGTGCGGACCATTTTCATATGCGGCAGGAAGATATTCAAATATATTTTTCATAGCTTTTAAAGCAAGACCGTCTGTGTAGTCTGTTGCCATAATAGATGCATATGCTTCGAGAGCATGAGTGAGTGCGTCTATGCCGGAAGCAGAAGTAAGACCTTTTGGCTGGTTCATCATCATATCAGCATCAACAATTGCCATTTTTGGAAGAAGCTCATAATCAGCGAGAGGATATTTTATTCCGCTTTCTTCGTCTGTGATAACAGCGAAAGGAGTAACTTCAGAACCTGTTCCTGATGAAGTAGGAATGGCAATGAAGTAAGCTTTTTCCCCCATTTTAGGGAATGTGTATATACGTTTTCTTATATCCATAAAACGCATAGCCATATCCATGAAATCAACTTCAGGATGTTCATACATAACCCACATTATCTTGCCGGCATCCATTGCTGAACCGCCGCCTACAGCGATTATGCAGTCTGGTTCAAAGAGCTTCATGGCTTTTGCACCTTCCTTTGCACATGCAAGTGTAGGGTCAGGAGCAACATCGTAAAATACTGTGTATACAATACCGAGTTCATCAAGTTTGTCGGTTATGCATTTTGTGTAGCCATTTTTGTAGAGGAACTGATCTGTTACTATGAATGCTTTCTTTTTGCCAAGAACTGTCTTTAATTCATTGAGTGCAACAGGAAGGCAGCCCTTTTTAAAATATACTTTTTCAGGTGCTCTGAACCACAACATGTTTTCTCTCCTTTCAGCAACGGTTTTAATATTAAGAAGGTGTTTGACACCGACATTTTCGGAAACTGAATTGCCGCCCCATGAGCCACAGCCGAGTGTAAGTGAAGGTGTCAGCTTGAAATTGTATAAGTCACCGATGCCGCCCTGAGAAGAAGGGGTGTTGATAAGAATACGGCATGTTTTCATAGTTTCTTCAAATATATCAAGTTTTTCTTTTTCTGTTTCTGAATTAATATAAATAGAAGAAGTGTGTCCGTATCCGCCGTCTGCGATAAGATGTGAAGCTTTATCTATTGCATCGTTGAAATCGTCTGATTTGTACATTGCAAGAACAGGTGAAAGCTTTTCGTGTGCAAATTCTTCAGATAAGTCAACAGAAGCAACCTCTCCGATGAGAATTTTGGTCTCACGTGATACATCAACTCCGGCGAGTTTTGCAATGGTATATGCACTCTGACCTACAATCTTTGCGTTGAGAGAGCCATTGATAAGGATAGTTTTTCTGACTTTGTCAAGCTCGGTCTTTGTAAGAAAATGGCAGCCTCTTGCAATAAATTCATCTTTTACGGCTTTGTAAACTTTTTTGTCAACAATAACAGACTGCTCAGAAGCACAAATCATACCGTTGTCAAATGTTTTTGAGTGGATGATTGAGTTGACTGCAAGAACAACATCAGCTGTTTCATCAATAATGGCAGGAGTGTTGCCGGCACCTACACCGAGTGCAGGTTTTCCTGATGAATATGCAGCTTTAACCATTCCAGGACCGCCTGTTGCAAGAATTATATCAGCCTCTTTCATAAGTGTGTCTGTAAGTTCGAGAGACGGAATATCAATCCATCCTATAATGCCTTTTGGAGCACCTGCCTTTACTGCAGCATCAAGAACAACTTTTGCAGCTGCGATTGTTGATTTTTTGGCTCTTGGATGAGGGCTTATTATTATTGCATTTCTTGTCTTTAAACATATTAAAGACTTGAAAATAGCAGTAGAAGTAGGGTTGGTCGTAGGAATTACTGCGGCTACAACACCAATTGGTTCAGCAATCTTTTTTGTTCCATAAGCTGAGTCCTCTTCGATGACGCCACATGTCTTTGTGTCACGATAAGCATTGTAAATATACTCAGAAGCATAATGGTTTTTGATTACTTTGTCCTCAACAATTCCCATTCCTGTTTCCTCAACTGCCATTTTGGCAAGTGGGATTCTGGCCTGGTTTGCAGCGATAGCTGCCGCTGTAAATATTTTATCAACCTGTTCCTGTGTGTAATTTGAAAAAATCTGCTGTGCTTTACGCACTTCATCAATTTTTTTTTCAAGTGCGTCTACTGTGTCAACAATTTCTGTACCCGACATAATTTTTTCTGACATACAAAATCCTCCTTGTTTTTGCGGAGCAAAAATCCTAATGTGCATCTTTGATGCACTATATCCTCATGGCGAGGAGAGGATTTATCCTCCTTGTTATTATTCCTTTTCTTATAATTGCAGCAGAACCAATATTTTCTGCCCAAAAAAGATTGTTATTATTTTAACAAAGTCAATATAACACTATATTGTGTGTGTGTCAATATGCATATTATTAATATTGCCTGATATTTTTTAAAAAATTTTTGAAAATTCCATTGCGTGATACTATGTTATGCTGTAATATTAATATAGTTTTAGAAATAGCAGGGGATGAATTGACTATTTATAGAATATGTGAGGGATTATTTAATATGAAAGATACGTTTAAAAAGTATTTATATCTTGCCGGAAGCTTGTTTCTTGCATTTGCTTTGTCTATTATGCTGTTTTTTGTTTTATATAAGATAGATGCGATAAAGAGTGTTATCGGGCATATTGTAAAAACTATGATGCCATTTATAATTGGTGCAGCGTTGGCATATATAATTTGCCCTTTGTGTAATAAGCTTGAAGTTTTGTTTGATAAATTATTTTCAAAGATGAAGAATGAGCATACTAAGGAAAAAATATCGAGGACATTAAGTGTATTTGCAGGAATAATTATTGCGGTTATTGCAATTTATCTTATACTTATGATTGTTATTCCACAGCTGATTGACAGTGTTGTAAGACTTGTTCAGATTCTGCCATCAAGTGCAGATAAGCTTATAGGATGGCTTGACCATTCGCTTAGCTCTGATGAACAATTGCTTCAATATTCGCAACAGGTGATTGATAAGGCATATACGATGCTTGAGGACTGGCTTTCAAACGGACTTCTTGATTCTGTTGAGAAAGTGGCAACTGGGATTTCGTCAGGTGTAATTAATCTGCTTGGTGTGCTTCTTAATATATTTATAGGTTTTATAGTTGCTGTATATCTGCTGCTTTCAAGAAAGAAATTTGCACGGCAGGCAGAACTTATCGTGTATAGTATATTAAAAAAAGAAAAGGCTGACATTGTAATGGAAGAGGCAAGATATTGTGACCGCGTTTTCGGTGGGTTTATCAATGGAAAGATTCTTGATGCAGTGGTGGTTTCGCTTATTTGTTATGCCGGCATGATGATTTTCAGATGGATTAATCCGGGAAAAGTCATGATGAGTGAAACACTTGTTGCTGTAATAGTTGGAATTTTTAATGTAATACCATTTTTTGGATGGTATATCGGGTTGTTTTTATCAGCACTTCTCATACTTATGGTTAATCCCATGCAGTGCATTTTCTTTGTGATTTTTGACTTTATATTACAGCAGATAGATGGTAATATTTTAGGTCCTAAGATTATAGGTGATACAACAGGAATTTCAAGTATATGGGTGCTTTTTTCAATATTCCTGTTTGGAGATATATGGGGATTTGCAGGTATGCTTCTTGGAGTTCCGATGTTTGCCATTATGTATCACTGGATTAAAAACCTGGTATTTAAGGGGCTTGATAAGAATGAACAGACACAGATGAGTGTTGATTATGAGAATGATTTTCCAAAAAAGAAAAAGACTCATCAATAATATAAGGAGTTATGATACATATTTTATGAAACATTTAAAAAATAATCTTAAAGATTACACAATACGTTCGCTTACAACAAAAGATTTAGATGCATATAATGCACTTTTAAGATATGCATTTCAGGTTACAGAACAGGAACTTACCGAAGTTGGCTGGGAAAATGACGAGATTAAGCAGTCAAAGTTTCCTGTTTTGCAGAGAGCTGATGTTGTGGGGTGTTTTGATAATGATTCGTTAATATCACAATTTGCTGTATATCCGCTTGATATGAATATTTATCATCAGTTATATCATGTCGGCTTTATAACGAGTGTATGTACATATCCAGAGTATTCAGGACAGGGTATTATGGCTACGCTTATGCACAAGAGCCTGAGCCATATGAGAAAAAGAGGTCAGTCAATGGCACTTTTATATCCTTATTCTATACCATTGTATCGTAAGTTTGGATGGGAGATTATTTCTAATAAGATTTCTTATATAATAAAGAATAATCAGATACCAAAGATTGATGATATTCCCGGATATGTACGTCGTGTCACATGGGAAAATACGGATTTTATTAATCTTCACCAGCAGTTTGCGGCAAAAACACACGGATGCCTTTACCGTAACAGCCTTGCATGGGAAGAATACTGGCGGTGGGATGAGGATGATACAGTTGTAGCTGTTTATTATAATAGTCATAAAAAGCCACAGGGATATATGGTTTATCTTATAAAAGAAAATGTTATGTACATAAAAGAGATGATTTTCTTAAACAGGGAAGCACAGAATGGTCTCTGGCGTTTTATACGTGCACATCAGTCCATGATAAATGAAGTAAAAGGCAATACATACTATAATGAACCGATTGCTTTTGAGATGGCTGATGGCAATATTAAAGAATCAATACGTCCGTACATAATGGGAAGAATTATAGATGTTGATAAGTTTCTTCTCCAGTACAGCTGTAAACCGTCGGAAAAAGATGTTTGCATAGAACTTGATATCCATGATGATTTTTTGTCATGGAATAATAAGAGTATTAATGTATTGTTTAGCAAAGGAAGATGTTTTATAACCGAGCAGAAAGCAGAATATAATATAAAACTTGACATTGCATCGCTTACAACACTTCTTATAGGATATAAATCCGCAATGCAGCTATGGAAACTTGAAAGGATAGATGCACCGAGGGCTGCTGTTGAGACACTCGATAATGTTTTAATGCATGAAATACCATATATTTCAGATTATATTTAAATTTTATGCTGTAAATTTTTTTAATTTTGTCAAGTAAAAATACTTGACACGCATGCCTGGTTATGATATTATTCTCAAGGTTTCAAATTTTATGAGAGTGGTGCTGCTATGGAAAAGTTTGTAGAACAGACGCTTTTATATGATTTTTATGGTGAGCTTCTTAATGAACACCAGAGAGGAATTTATCAGGATATTGTTTTTAATGATTTGTCATTAAGCGAGGTTGCTGATGAGTATGGTATCTCAAGGCAGGGAGTTCATGATTTAATCAAGCGTGTTAATAATACACTGAATGGTTATGAAGAAAAGCTGCATCTTGTATCTAAGTTTATAGAGACAAAAGAAAAGGTGCATGAGATTGAACAGTTATCAGATGAGTTTATTAAAAGTAATAATGGCAGTCTTGATAACATAAGGAGTATACAGCTTATCGCAAAAGATATACTCGATAATTTTTGATATTCGTTTAAGTCTTAATCAGACAGAAGTGAGGATTTATGGCATTTGACAGCTTATCAGATAAACTTCAGAATATATTTAAAAATCTTCGCGGTAAAGGCCGTCTGTCTGAAGCTGATGTAAAAGCAGCTCTGAAAGAAGTAAAGATGGCTTTGCTTGAAGCTGATGTAAACTTTAAAGTTGTAAAGCAGTTTGTCAAGTCGGTCGAAGAGCGTGCCATAGGTCAGGATGTTATGCAGAGTCTTACACCCGGACAGATGGTAATTAAGATTGTTAATGAAGAAATGGTTGCACTCATGGGTTCCGAGACAACACAGATAGCGTTGAAACCGGGTAATGAGATAACTGTCATAATGATGGCGGGTCTTCAGGGTGCAGGTAAAACAACAACGACAGCCAAACTTGCAGGTAAGTTTAAAGCAAAAGGGAAAAAGCCTCTTCTTGCAGCCTGCGATGTTTATAGACCGGCTGCTGTTGAACAGTTAAAAATCAACGGAGAAAAGCAGGGCGTTGAAGTGTTTTCAATGGGAACAGGCAACAATCCGGTTGATATAGCCAAAGCGGCAGTTTCACATGCTAAGAATAACAATTTTAATATTGTTATTTTAGATACAGCCGGTCGTCTTCATATAGATGAGGATATGATGACTGAGCTTATAAAAATAAAAGAAGAAGTTAAAGTTGACCAGACAATACTTGTTGTAGATTCAATGACAGGTCAGGATGCGGTTAATGTTGCTTCTTCATTCAACGAAAAGGTTGGAATTGATGGCGTCATCCTCACAAAGCTTGATGGTGATACCAGAGGTGGTGCAGCACTTTCAATTAAGGCTGTCACAGGAAAGCCTATCCTTTATGTTGGTATGGGTGAAAAACTTTCAGATCTTGAACAGTTTTACCCGGACAGAATGGCATCAAGAATTCTTGGAATGGGTGATGTGCTTACGCTTATTGAAAAGGCTGAAGCCCAGATTGATGCTGACAAAGCTAAGGAAATGGAGCAGAAGTTCAAGAAAGCTGAATTTGATTTCAATGATTTCCTTGAATATATGGGACAGATTCGTAATATGGGCGGTATAGGTTCCATATTAAATATGTTGCCTGGCATGGGACTTGGCGGTAAAATGAAAGGGCTTGATGCAGGAGCAACGGAAGATGCGGAAGCTAATCTTAAACGTACAGAGTCGATTATTTACTCTATGACGGCAAAGGAAAGAAGCAATCCGGATATTCTTAATCCTTCAAGAAAGAATAGAATTGCCCGAGGTGCCGGTGTTGATATAAGCGAAGTCAACAAACTGGTTAAACAGTTTGACCAGATGAAAAAGATGATGAAGCAGATGCCGGGCATGATGAAAGGTGCTAAGAAGGGACGTTTTAAACTACCTTTTTAACATGACTGTTATACAGTCAATATAGATATGTGTTATTTACAGGACACGAAAAATTAAATTAGGAGGTGAAAGTTACATGGCAGTTAAGATTAGATTAAAGAGATTAGGTGAGAAGAAGTCTCCTTTCTATAGAATTATCGTTGCAGATTCAAGATCTCCAAGAAATGGTAGATTTATTGAAGAAATCGGTACTTATGATCCTAATTACGATCCATGCAAGTTAAGCATTGATGCTGAGGCTGCTAAGAAGTGGTTATCAAACGGAGCTCAGCCTACAGAGGTTGTTGGTAAGCTTTTCAAGATGGCTGGTATTGAAAAATAAGACTAGTGGAGGTGTTTTTCTATGAAAGAATTAGTTGAAATTATTGCTAAGGCACTAGTTGACAATCCGGACGAAGTTGTTGTAACTGAGACAGAGAAAGACAAAGCCATAATTGTTGATTTAAAAGTAGCTTCTTCTGATATGGGGAAAGTTATTGGCAAATCAGGAAGAATTGCCAAGTCTATAAGAACAGTTGTTTCGGCAGCGGCAACAAAAACTGACAAAAAAGTTGTTGTTGAAATCGATAACTAAATTGAGCTTATTTATTTAATAGAGATGTCTTTGAACTTAAAAAACAGATAATCTGTTTATGAGTTTCAAAGGCATTTTTGCTATATAAAATTATCAAATTGATGCTGAAGCCGCTGTTAATACGGAATATCAGCCGGAATGGAGAATTATGGAAGATTTATTACGCGTCGGCGTTATTACTTCAACACATGGCATCAGGGGAGAGGTAAAAGTTTTCCCTACAACAGATGATCCAATGCGTTTTAAAAAATTGAAAAAAGCTGTGATATGTGGCAGACGTGAAAATGTGAATGTTGAAATTTCCTCAGTGAAGTTTTTTAAACAGTATGTAATACTCAAGTTTAAAGAGTTTGATAATATAAATGATATAGAGCAGTATGTAAAAAAAGATTTGTGTGTCACAAGGGAAAATGCTGTTAAATGTGAGCCGGGAGAATACTTTATATGTGACCTGATTGGGCTTGATGTGATAACTGATGAGGGAGAGCATATCGGCAAACTTACAGATGTCCTTGAAACGGGAGCAAATAATGTATATGAAGTTACTGCTGATAATGGTAAGACAATACTTATTCCGGTGATAGACCAGTGTATACTTGACCACAATCTTGAAGAGAAAACAGTTACAGTTCACATGCTTCCGGGACTTATGGATTTGAATTAAAAATATATGAAATTTATAAAAATTTATACTTTTTTTATATTTTGATTGACAAAAGGTTCTTTTCCATGTATTCTATAAAAGTAGAAGTCAGACATTTTGAGAAAAATGTCTGAAAAATATGGAAACAGGGAGGGTTTTAGAATGCCTATTAACAAAAGAAATCTTGCAGTAAGCATAATTCTTACAATTGTCACATGTGGTATCTATGGAATTTACTGGTTCATCGTTATGACAGATGATACTAAGAATGTTTCAGGTGACATTAATGGTGCAAGCGGCGGAGTAGCATTTCTGCTTACACTTGTAACATGTAACATTTATGGATATTATTGGGCTTACAAGCAGGGTGAGAGAATTGATAATGCAAAGAATGCAAGAGGAATTCCTTCAAGCAACAGCAATGTATTATATCTCATTCTTGCTATTTTTGGTTTGTATATTGTTGTATACATACTCACTCAGGATTCACTTAACAAGATTGCTGATTATGACATGAATATGAATGGCGGCGGTTTTGGCGGTTACAATGGTCCGATGAATGGTGGTTACAATGGTCCTACAAATAATGGCAATGGTCCAATGTAATTAAAAATTTGTATAACTTACTTTTTGAAAATTATTTTTGTTTAAATTCTAATTAAATGCAGGCATGGTTGAAGTTATTTTTTAATATTTAATTTCAATCTATGCTTGCATTTTGTTTAATGATATGCTAAACTATTGTGGTTGTGAGAAAAAGAGATGGTCCTCTGTTACATAGATTGTATTAAGAACATCCAAATTTAAGGAGGTCACACATGAATAATATTATTAAGAACATCGAAGATGCTCAGATGAAAGCTGAAGTACCTCAGTTTAACGTAGGTGATACAGTAAGAGTATCAGCTAAGATTAAAGAAGGTAACCGTGAAAGAACACAGGTATTTGAAGGTACAGTATTAAAGAAGCAGGGTACAGGCGTACGTGCTACATTTACTGTAAGAAAGATTTCTAACGGTGTTGGCGTTGAAAAGACATGGCCATTACATTCACCTATCGTAGAGAAGGTTGATGTTGTAAGACGTGGTAAAGTAAGACGTGCTAAACTTAACTACTTACGTGAGAGAACAGGTAAGTCTGCTAAGGTTAAAGAATTAGTTAGATAATTTGGAAAATCCGTGAAACGTGTTTTTCATAATCAATGACATTTAAGGGACTGTGGTTTTGACGAATAAAAATCGTTGGAACGCAGTCTCTTTTTCTTTTCATTTTTGATGATTTGTAGTAAAATATAATCTATATGAAATTACATGGGAAATTCGCATAGCGTGTTAATCATATTTTCAAAATTAAGTATACAAAAGATGTCGCAGACATCTGGAAAGCGGAGTTAGTTTTATGTCTACACTTTTTCAAAGAAGATATCAGGAAAATACAAGACTACAGTCTGTATGCAAGATGATTGTCAATATAATTATGGTTATTGTGTCAGCTTATGTTATAGTCACATTTATGTGTGACAGAACAATTATTTCAGGTGGTTCTATGCAGCCTGTGATAGAAAATGAGGATACTGTGCTTATAAACAGGTTTGCATATTCATTTACAAAACCAAAAAGATACAGTGTAGCTGCATTCAAATTGCCGGGCTCAAATTCGAGTAAAGTTTATGTCAAACGTGTTATCGGTCTTCCGGGTGAGAAGATACAGATAAAAGATGGACATGTATATATAAATGGTGAACAGTTAAAAGATGATGTTTTTACAGATACAATACTTACAGCCGGACTTGCAGCCAATGAGATCACATTGGGAAAAGATGAGTATTTTCTGCTTGGAGATAACAGAAATAACAGTGAAGACAGCAGATTTGCAGGGGTCGGAATAGTAAAAGAAAAGAATATAACAGGCTCTGTGTGGGCAATTGTCGGCCCTGTTAAAAGACTTGGCTTTGTAAAATGATAGAATAGGAGAATAGAATTTATGAATTATCAATGGTATCCCGGTCACATGACAAAAGCAAGACGAATGATGGAGGAAAATATCAAGCTTATTGACCTTGTGATAGAGGTTGTTGATGCACGAATTCCTATGTCAAGCCGCAATCCGGATATAGATAATCTTGCAAAAAATAAGGCCAGGTTAATACTTCTTAATAAGTCAGATTTGTCTGATGAGAGGTTAAACCAGCAATGGATCGATTATTTTGCACAAAAAGGAGTTTTGTGTCTGAAACTTAATTCAAGGAGCGGAGCCGGAATTAAGCAGATGAATTCAGCAATCGAAAGAGCATGCCATGAAAAGATTGAGCGTGACAAAAAGAAAGGTATAATGAACCGTCCTGTAAGAGCTATGGTTGTAGGTATTCCGAATGTTGGAAAATCGACATTTATCAATGCATATGCAGGCAGGGCGTGTGCAAAGACGGGTAACAAACCGGGTGTGACCAAAGGAAAGCAATGGATAAAGTTAAGCAAAACAGTTGAACTTCTTGATACTCCGGGTATTTTATGGCCAAAGTTTGACAGTGAGATTGTAGGAAGAAATCTTGCACTTATCGGCTCAATGAATGATGAGGTAATTAATATTGAAGACCTTGCATTCGAGGCTGTGACATTTTTGAAAAATAATTACAGCGGTAATCTGTCAGAAAGATATGGTGTTGATGAGGATGAGGAAACGCTTGAAATTATGGATGCGATAGCCGCTAAAAGGGGATGTCTTAAAAGAGGTGCCATGACTGATTATGAAAAGCTTGCCGGAATAATACTTGATGATTTCAGAAGCGGACGCATAGGCAGGATAACACTTGAAAAACCGGGAGAAGAGATATAATGACTAAAAAAGAAGAATCTGCCATGAAGCGTGCTTTGAAGCTTGAGGCTGAAAAGGCGAGGGTTGAGCAGATGTGCGAATATGAAAAAGAATATGGTGTGTATTCATATATATGCGGAATAGACGAAGCCGGAAGAGGTCCTCTTGCAGGTCCTGTTGTTGCCGGGGCTGTGATACTTCCAAAAGACTGCCGTATTTTATATATTAATGATTCAAAAAAACTCAGCGAAAAGAGAAGAAATGAATTATTTGATATAATAAAAGAAGAAGCTGTTACATATGGAATTGGAATAATAGATGCTGCAAGAATTGATGAGATTAATATTTTGCAGGCAACTTATGAAGCTATGAGGAGTGCCATTAATAATCTCAATCCGTCACCCGATATATTATTAAATGATGCTGTTACAATTCCAAAGGTTGATATTAAACAGGTTCCTATTATAAAAGGAGATGCGAAAAGCATCAGTATTGCTGCCGCAAGTGTGCTTGCAAAAGTAACAAGGGACAGAATTATGGAAGAATATGATAAAAAATATCCGGAATATGGATTTGCAAAACATAAGGGATATGGAACAAAACAGCATATACAGGCACTTGAACAGTTTGGTGCGTCACCTATTCACAGAAGGACATTTATCACAAAATTTGTCCCATAATAAAAATAGTCAGGAGCAGATATGCCAGTTAATCTTTCTTCATTGTTTTCTGCAGTAAATGAGGTTTCTCCGGTAAATAATAAAGAAGCCCAGTCAGCAGAAAATGCCGGCAATACGTCCGGAGCACAAAATATATCAGGAACTATACAAAAAACAACTGATGAAGCAGGAATTGCCATGCTTAAAAATATGCTTAAAGGAGATACATTTTCCGGACAGATTATTAATGTGTCAGACGGCAACGCATTATTGCAGCTTACAAACGGCAGCCTTATCAATGCAAAACTTGCTGAATCGGCGAAAGGACTTGCAAATGGTCAGATTCAGACATTTATAGTTGATGGACAAAGCTCTGATGGGATTACTGTAAAGCTGCTTGGAACGAAACAGCAGGAAAATGTAATTATATCAAAAGCACTTGAGGCGGCGGGACTTGATAATAATGAAGAAAATGCAGGTCTTGTAAAGACGCTGCTCTCACTTAATATGCCAATTGATGCAAAGACGCTTGGTGAATTGGCAAAAACAGTTCTTGAATTTCCTGATACATCAGATGCCACTATTGCTAATCTTATGCGGCTTCAGATACCTGTTACCCAGGAAAATATTACACAGTTTGAAGCATATAAAAGTTATGAACACAGTGTGCTATCTGATATTAATACTATGGAAGATGGATTTTCACAGCTTTTCAATTCAATGATTTCAGATAGTGGTGATGCACAGGCAGCACAACAGTCAGCTTCATTATTTGATAATCTGACAGAAATACTTTATGATGGAAATAAAACTGAAAGCACTAATATATCAGATGTGTTTGATAATGACACAATTAATAGCCTTAAAGATATAATAAAAGAGGCAGCCGGAAGCCAGACTGACAGTTCATCTGTAAAACAGCTTCTGGATAAATTGAATAATAATCAGGCGTCAATACATGATGTTATATCAGGATTGGCAGATATAATAAAAAATGACAGAAGTGGACAGACACTGCTTAAAAATATTGGGAGTGATTTTTTGGGCAGGCTTATAAAAGAGATGACTAATGAGACACTCAAGCTTAATCCTTCTGATGTTGCTAATCCGGATGGAATTAAAAATTATTATAAACGTATAAAAAATGTTATGGAAAAAATGTCGGAAAATTCGGAACTATCCGATAAGGCAGGAGACATCTCAAAGAGCATGGAATCAATAAAAAGTAATATTGATTTTATGAATGACCTTAATAAAAATATGACATATTTCCAGATGCCGCTTCGTTTTTCCCAGAGCGATGCAAATGGTGAATTATATGTATTTACAAATAAAAAAGCACTTGCACAGGGAACAGACAATGTGAGTGCACTTCTTCATCTTGATATGGAAAATCTCGGACCTGTTGATGTATTTGTCCGACTTAACAAGAAAAATGTCTCGACAAATTTCTGCCTTGAGAGCGAAGAACTGCTTGATTTCGTATATTCTAATATAGATAAATTAAATGCGAGATTAAAAGCACTAGGGTATAATACAACATTTGAAATGAAGCTCAACAGCGAACAAAAAGATTTTGATTTTGTAAATGATTTTGTTGATAAAGATATACCGAAAAATAAGACATCGCAGTATGTTTTTGATGTAAAGGCATAATTCTTATAAAATATTTATAAATTGTTATACTTTATTTATTGATATGTTTTTAACATGGTATAAAATAGGAGATGTAAATTGAACGGACAAAATTTTTTTGAAAATAAAAAAGAAAAAGATGATAAACCTAAAATTTCAGTTGCCCTTCAATATAATCCTGATGAGGAAGCACCAAAGATTATTGCATCAGGAAGAGGAATTATTGCAGATAAGATTATTGACAAGGCTAAAGAGAATGATGTACCTGTTTATCAGGATAGCAAGCTTGCAAATACGCTTTCAAAGCTTGAAATCGGTGATATGATACCGCCGGAATTATATGGTGTTGTAGCAGAGATTCTTGTCTTTGTCGATGAATGCGACAGAATAAGGGGAAAAGTTAAACATTGAGTATAAATAATAGAAAACTGGGTTCAAAGTGGGAACATGCGGCTGCAGATTATCTTAAAAAATCAGGATATGAGATATTGGAGACTAATTTCAGATGCCGTATCGGTGAGATTGATATAATAGCAAAAGCGGAAGATACACTTTGTTTTATAGAAGTAAAGTATAGAAAAACAAGCAGATATGGCTTTGCGGCTTCGGCTGTAACACAGGCAAAGCAGCAGATTATAAGACGCGTTGCACAGTATTATCTGTATACACATAATATTGCAGATACTCAATGCAGATTTGATGTTGTGGCTTTTGATGCCGGAAATCCGCAGATTATAAAGAATGCATTTTAAAGCTGACAGGGCTGACTGTGACACATTGGATGTGGGAAAAGATTATAATAAAAACAATACAGGGGTTATAATGAACAGTAATAATTTTGGGCGTATTGTAAGAAAAGATAATGAACGCCTTTTTTATAATATTTTTAAAACATATGGCATGGCAGATATTAAAGAGTCGAATTACATTGATACAATACATTTGTACAATGAACCTGTGCCTCATATTAAGTTTGCACCTTTTGAAAAGTCCTCATTTGTAAGCCAGTGTTTTTCAACGAGACTTGGAGGCGTAAGCAGTGGAATGTTTAAGAGCATGAATCTGACATTTAATAAAGTCGGAAGTTATGAAGCTGATTTGCGTGATAATGTTATGGAAAATTTCAGGCGTATGGGTAAAGTGATTAATACGCCTGTTGAAGATATGGTTTATTCAAAACAGACACATACCAATAATGTTTTGTATGTTGATGACAGTAATCGTGGAATGGGAATAGTGAAAGACAGGAATTATGATAATATAGACGGTCTTGTCACTGGTACGAAGGAACTTACGCTTGTGACATCGTTTGCGGATTGTATCCCGGTTGTCATGGCAGATGAAAAATCACGCTGCATAGCATCAGTTCATGCCGGATGGCGTGGAACAGTCGGCAATATTGTTAAGAATGCCATAAATATGATGACAGATAAGTTTGGAAGCAATCCGTGCGATATAATTGCATTTATCGGTCCGGGAATATGTGTGGACTGCTATGAAGTGTCACAGGATACAATAAATGAATTCAGAAAAAATTATAGCCAGAGCGAATGTGAACTTATAATTCAGCCGGAAAATAAACCTGGAAAATATCTTCTTAACTTGCCAGGGGCTGATTATATTAATCTGATTAACGCAGGTGTGCGACCTGAAAACATTTACCTGTCTGATGTATGCACAAGCGAGAACAGCGATATTTTGTTTTCACATCGTGCAAGCAGCGGAAAACGAGGCATAATGTGTAATTTTATAAAAATAATTAATTAATATATTAATACCCGGAGGATAACCATGAATGAATTAGAACTTTTAAATGGTACTGAGGAAATTATTCCTGAAAATATTATTACAAAGGAGCAGTTCGTTAAATTTGTTGAGAACAGTGTGAAATTTGAGGAACTTATGATGATGTACAGATGTGCGATAAGGGAAGTGCAGACAAAGCTTGAAATATTAAATGATGAATTTAAGACAAAACGCCAGCGTAATCCGATTGACAGCATACGTTCAAGAATCAAATCGCCATTGAGCATATATGAGAAGCTTAAAAGAAGAAATTATCCTGTTTCAATACAGTCGATAGCAGACAATCTTAATGATGTTGCGGGAATCCGTGTTGTTTGTCCGTTTATAAGTGATATTTATGATGTTGCACGCATGCTTATATCACAGGACGACGTGGAGGTTATGGAAGTAAAAGATTATATCAAAAATCCAAAGCCGAACGGTTACAGAAGTCTCCATTATGTAGTAATTATTCCTATTTTCTTATCGTCAGGAAAAGAATATATGAAAGTTGAAGTCCAGATAAGAACGATTGCCATGAACTTCTGGGCAAGTCTCGAACATCAGATGCATTATAAACAGTTTGATAATGATGATATGCCTGAAATAGTAAAACAGCTTACAGAATGTGCTGAAAATATTTATCAGACAGATGTACGGATGCAGGAAATCAGGGAAGATATACATAAGTTTAATGAATAAACATTTATAAAAAACTTAAAAGCTGCCGCTTAACGATAGATTGTGTTAAGTGGCAGCTTTGTTTTATTTACGCGTGTAACGAGCCAAAGTCCGTGCTTGCACGAGACCTTGGCGACTGCCGCGATAACTTGAGAAACTCGCGGAGCGTGTTTCTCATAGTTATGTGGATAATGAATTTTAAAAATCAATGTTTTTTCTTTTTTCTTTTGGCACTATTAGTTATAAAAAATACTATAAGTGCAAGAATTGCGATAGGAAGAAGCAATGAAAGAACAGTTGTCATTATTTCTGAATAAATTGGATTGTCAAATATTGATTTTTTGATGTTTTTATATTCGGTTGTTTTTACTATATTTTCAAGTTCTGTTTTCATGTTGTCTGTAAGCACTGACTGGTTTGTCTGGAGCGAAAATGAAATTGCCTTGCCACGCATGATTGTATAATATTTTCTGAGATAAACAGTTACATCGTTATTGGCAATTGAAGTTACATCTGTTACAAAGTATGTAACACCGTTGATTTTATCAATATATGAATTGGTAATGTTTTCCGTGACAATCTCATTTTTTGTGTTGTCTCTTGATTCGACATATGATTTGAAGCTGCTTTGTAACTCATCATCGCTTAAATCGTTAAGTGATTCTACACCGGAAGGAGCGTCTTTTCCGCTTAAAAGTATTTCATATGTAACATTCTGCTTTGGTATGATTTCAAGATAAATATTATTAACTTTCATAAGTGCACGAAGCTGTTCTACGTCATCTGCACCGATAAGGTCAAGATAAGAATTGTTAGATGTAACATTCTGTGTGAAACAGACAAGGTCGTCCGAAACTGTTACAGCGACATCAAGGTCGGCAATTTTGTAAGTCGATGCTTTTGAAGTGTCGGAAAGAGAAATGTCTTCTGCCATTACAGGAACAAGTGATGTGATGGCAAGCTGCAGTCCGATTAAGATGGCTGCTGTCGATTTACACAATTTTTTGAATCGTGATGTATTTTTTAACATTAAAAATGTACCTCCAATAAATATTAACACGTCTATAACAATATCACATAACTTTACAAAATACAATTTAACTGCTATTATATATTAGATTATGTTTATTAATTTTTTGTAAATTTGTTAATGGAGGCTATAGATGAGCAAACCTATTGTAGCTGTTGTCGGCAGACCAAATGTTGGAAAATCAACATTATTTAATGACCTTGCGGGACAGCAGATTTCTATTGTAAAAGATACACCCGGTGTTACAAGGGACCGTATTTATGCAGATGTGACATGGCTTGACAGGTCGTTCACACTTATTGATACAGGCGGTATTGAACCTGAAACTAATGATATTATTCTTTCGCAGATGCGTGAGCAGGCTGAGATAGCTATTGAGACAGCTGATGTAATCATATTCCTTACTGATGTGCGTCAGGGGCTTGTTGATTCAGATGCCAAAGTTGCTGATATGCTCCGCCGTTCTCATAAGCCGGTAATACTTGTTGTAAATAAAGTTGATAATTTCGATAAGTTCATGCCGGATGTATATGAATTTTATAATCTTGGCATTGGCGACCCGATTCCGGTTTCTGCTGTTTCAAAGCTGGGAATCGGAGATATGCTTGATGAAGTAATTAAGCATTTTCCTGAAGATTCAGATGGCGATGAGGAAGATGACAGACCTAAGATTGCTATAGTAGGCAAACCTAACGTAGGTAAGTCATCAATTGTAAATAAGCTTGTCGGTAAAAACAGGGTTATTGTTTCCGATATTGCCGGTACTACAAGAGATGCTATTGATACAACGATAAAGTATAATAACAAAGAGTATGTATTTATTGATACAGCGGGATTACGCCGTAAAAACAAGATAAAAGAAGAGATTGAAAGATATAGTATTATACGTACTGTAGCGGCTGTTGAGCGTGCTGACATTGTTATTATTGTAATTGATGCGATAGAAGGTGTTACAGAGCAGGATGCAAAGATTGCCGGTATTGCACATGAACGCGGCAAAGGTATAATTGTTGCCGTGAACAAATGGGATGCAATCGAAAAGAATGATAAGACGATATATGAATATACCAATAAAATAAAAGATACGCTTTCATTTATGCCTTATGCAGAGATTCTTTTTATTTCAGCACTCACAGGACAGCGTCTCAATAAGATTTATGAGCTTATTGATGAGATTATAGACAGCCAGAACATGCGTGTGCCTACAGGTGTGCTTAATGAAATACTTACAGAAGCAGTTGCTATGCAGCAGCCGCCTTCAGATAAAGGAAAGCGTTTAAGAATTTATTATATTACACAGGTGTCTGTAAAACCACCTACATTTGTAATGTTTGTAAATGATAAGCAGCTTACTCATTTTTCGTATACAAGATATATTGAAAATAAGATTCGTGAGGCATTTGGCTTCAGGGGAACTTCAATAAGATTTATTAACAGGGAACGCAAGGAGAAAGACTGATGTTAGAACGTGTGATTTGTCTTGTAACCGGCTATCTTTTAGGCTCAATAATCCAGGCCGGCTACTGGTATGGAAGATTTAAGCATATTGATATAAGAAAATATGGAAGCGGTAATGCCGGAACAACTAATGTTATGAGAACACTTGGCAAAAAAGCCGGTATGACAACATATCTTTTTGATGCATTAAAGCCAATTATGTGTATGGCTATAATTCATTTTGTATTTGGCAATAAGAATGGTAATGAGCTTCTTCTGATGATGTATGGCGGACTTGGCGTTGTGCTTGGACATAATTTCCCATTTTACCTTAATTTTAAGGGAGGAAAGGGAATTGCTGCGACATCGGGAATTGTACTCGGACTTTTATTTTATCCTACACACTGCTGGGCATTTGCTGTACTTGGAGCATTGACATTCGGTCTTGTTACGTATTTTTCAAAGTATGTATCACTCGGTTCACTTATGGGAATCGGCATGTGGTTTGTTGAATTCGTAATATGGGGCTGTGTCGGCTGGCTTCCACTTTCAGGAAGTGTACTGTATGAATGTTACGGAGTAGTATTTATAATTACACTTCTTGGATTTATACAGCATAGAGGCAATATTAAGCGTCTTATCAACGGAACCGAGCGTAAAGTCGGACAGAAGAGAACGGAGGAAGTAAAATAATGGCTGAAGTTACTATAATGGGTGCAGGAAGCTGGGGACTTGCCCTTGCTATTCTGCTTAATAACAACGGACATCATGTAAATGTATGGTCAGTATTTCCTGATGAGGTAGAACTGCTTGCAAAAGAGCGTGAAAATAAAAAGTGTCTTCCGGGTGTCCATATTCCTGAAAATATTGAATTTTCTGCTGATACAGAATATGTTGTTGAAAAATCGGATGTTATCGTTCTTGCGGTTGCGTCTCCTTACACAAGGTCAACAGCAAAGCTTTTTGCACCTTATGTAAAAAAAGGACAGTATATTGTCAATGTAGGCAAAGGAATTGAAGAGGATACGCTGATGACGCTCTGTCAGGTTGTCGAGCAGGAAATACCGCAGTGTACGGCAGCGGTTCTTTCAGGACCGAGCCATGCTGAGGAAGTGGGTAGAATGATTCCTACAACATGTGTAATCGGCACGCATAAAAAAGAAGATGCTGAATATCTTCAGAATATATTTATGAATGATGTGTTCCGTGTATACACAAGTCCTGATATGCTTGGAATATGCATAGGTGGTGCATTAAAGAACGTTATAGCACTTGCTGCCGGTATTGCTGATGGACTTGGCTATGGAGATAATACAAAAGCTGCACTTATAACGAGAGGAATAACAGAGATTGCAAGACTTGGAATTGCCATGGGTGCAGACCCGATGACATTTACAGGCCTTACTGGAATTGGCGACCTTATTGTAACATGTGCAAGTATGCACAGCCGTAACAGACGTGCCGGTATTCTTATCGGAAAAGGTTATACAAAAGATGAAGCAATGGCAGAAGTACAGATGGTTGTTGAGGGTGTTTATGCTGCGAAAGCGGCACATAAACTTGCAGAAAAATATAATGTTGAGATGCCTATAGTTGAACAGGTCAATGCTGTTTTATTTGATGATAAAAAGCCGTCAGAGGCTGTAAAAGAGCTTATGCTTCGTGATAAAAAGATTGAGCTGGCAGACAGCGATTGGAGGTAATATATTGAGAGTTATTGCAGGAACAGCAAGAAGTCTTCTTTTAAAGACTGTTGATGGAATGGATACAAGACCAACAACAGACAGAATAAAAGAGACACTTTTTAATATGCTTCAGACAGATGTATATGCATCAAGATTTCTTGATTTATTTGCAGGAAGCGGAGCTATAGGAATAGAAGCTTTGAGCCGTGGTGCCAAAGCTGCTGTATTTGTGGAACATTCAAAACAGTGTGTTGAATGTATAAAAGATAATCTCAAATTTACAAAGCTTTCCGATAAGGCTGTTGTAATGGAACAGGATGTGTTATCGGGAATAAGCAGACTTGCCGGGAAAGGTGTTTTTGATATAGTATTTATGGATGCACCTTATAAAACAGGACAGGAAAGAGATGTCCTTGTGGCATTAAAGAACGGCGATATTATTGATAAATACACAATAATCATAATTGAGGAGGCACTTGATACAGATTTATCATATGTATCTGAACTTGGTTATGAAATATACAAAGAAAAAAGATATAAAACAAACAAGCATGTTTTTTTAAGGATTGGAGAATAAAATGAAAACTGCTATTTATCCCGGAAGTTTCGACCCGGTGACATTTGGACATTTAGATATTATTAAGAGGTCAGCCTCACTTGCGGATCACCTTATAGTTGGTGTCCTTAATAATAGTTCAAAAACGCCATTGTTTTCCGTGGACGAACGTGTTAATATGATAAAAGAGGTCACGGCTGATATACCTAATGTTGAGGTCTTGAGTTTTTCCGGGCTTTTGGTTGATTTTGCAAGAAAGCATAATGTTCAGGTTATAATAAGGGGACTTCGTGCTGTTACAGATTTTGAATACGAGCTTGCAATGTCACAGACTAACAGAGTGGCTAATCCTGATGTTGACACAATCTTTTTAAATACAAGCCTCAAGTATGCTTATCTTAGTTCGAGCATTGTTAAAGAGATGGCACAATATGGTGGTGACATAAGTAAATTTGTGCCTGCACAGGTTGTAGATTTAGTATATGAAAAATACCATATAAAAAATAAATAAAGGGGATATACATGATGAGTAGAATAGAACAGGTAATAAGTGATATAGAGGCTTATCTTGATGACTGTAAATTTCAGCCATTTTCTAACACAAAAATAATAGTAGATAAAGACCAGTTAGAAGATATGCTTGCAGAGCTTCGTTTAAAAACACCGGAAGAAATTAAGAAATATCAGAAGATAATTAATAATAAAGAAGCAATTTTAAATGATGCAAAAGAGCAGGCTGATGCTATTCTTGATGCTGCCAAGGTTCAGACAGAAGAACTTATCAATGAGCATGAGATTATGCAAAGAGCGTATGCACAGGCAAACCAGCTTATTGAACAGGCTACTGCACAGGCCCAGTCTATTCTTGACAATGCGACAGAAGATGCTAACAGCATAAGAATGGGTGCGGTTGCATATACAGATGATATGCTTTCAAAGCTTCAGTACATAATTGAACATTCAATAAAAGATAATAAAGAAAAATATAATTCTTTAATATCGGACCTTGAGAATGTCCTCGCAGTTGTAAATAATAACCGTAATGAGCTTAATGCAAGTAATTCGGATGATGATGAGACAGACAGTGAACAAAAAGATTCCCAGCCGGCATTGGAGTCTGCTGGTGATAAAGCTGACAGATTTGATGTTGATGTTCCAATGTCAAATCAGTAATATTAAGATTATAAATTTAATTTATTTAATATGATTATATTTTCGGAGAATATGGGATGAATAGTCTTGTATTCTCCGAAATTGTTTATTATTTAAAGAATGACCATGCAAAAAACACCTGTTATGAATGTGCACAGTATTTTTCCGTAAATATATTTTCTGATTGATAATCCGCTTCCGTTAATCATACCCATAGTCTGCATGATTGTGGAAAATCCTCCGAAAGAATTAATTAAAATAATAAATGTAGTGATTAATTTTTTATCTGCATTAATTTTTCCTGCTATATATATTCCGTTGGTAATTTCAGTAATGCCGCAGATTACCGCAGGAACAATGTCGTTTTTAAACGGTATTACATTTATGTATGCGGATATACATGAAAATATTACGATATATCCGCCGAGTTTAATCATGTTTTTGGCGGTGTTAAGAATGGCATCATCAATGATGTCTGCCATGCTTAAACAGGATCGTGGATTTTTACGATTATCAGGTATACCGGAAATATGCAAAGGTAAAGGGCTTTTGTCATGGATGCACATATAATAAAAAGCAGTGCCCAGAATACATAAAAAAAGAGGGGCATAAATGCATATTAAAATTTTAAATTTGCCGGATGTCTGCGGAAGCTGCAAAAATATGTAATTAATTATAAATGACGGACTGGATACATTGCAGAATGGCATAAGCATTTCACATAGTGTATCTTTGTATTTATGATGTCTGCAATATTCAGAGGCAAGTATCGCACCGAGAGGATAACCGCAGACAAGTCCGGCGAGTGTGATATATATGTATATAATTCCTTTTTTTTCGCTGTATCTATGAGAAAATGCCATAATGCAGGATGAGACGGCTGCTGCCGGAAAAAGTCCTGGAAGAATAGTTAAAGCCCATAATTTAAGTCCTGTTAAAGCTCCGTTAAATGCAATTTTCGGAAATATGATAAATAAAAGAAAAACAGTTACTGTTAATAAGAAAAAATATATTTTTTTATTTTTTAAATTCATTTAATGTACATCTGCCGCATAAATAATTAATAAAAAATATGCGAAATAAAAATGAAACATGCCAAAAAGCTTATAATTTTAATTCTTGTAATTTCAATAGTTATTAATTTTGAGTTAAGATTTATTACAGATGATAATTATGTTTTGTTAAATCTGAAGGTGGATAATGAAGCATTTACATCACTTCAGTTTGATATTACACCCGATGGTGCGGACAGGAATGCACAAAGGCTTGGAATGAGTAAAGGTGAGATTATTCTTATTGCACTTATGATGAATAATTACAGCGTTAATGATGATATTTTGGATAAGCTTGATAAGAGAGTGTGCGTCAGAAATAAAAACAGGCTGATGCATTTTAACGGAGAAGAATTTGCATTTTATACAAATGTAATTGACTCGCTGATTATTGATATGGAGTATTTTCCTGTGGCACGGTCAAAGACGAGAAAAACATGGGTGGAATACGAGGATTCATGGGGGAATGAGCGTACATACGGAGGGAAGCGGACACATGAGGGGTGTGATATAATGTCAGAAGAAAATAAACGCGGAGTGATGCCGGTTATCGCTGCAAGCGGCGGGACAGTGACAAACTTAGGCTGGCTTGAACTTGGCGGGTGGCGTATAGGAATTACATCAGATAACGGAATTTATTATTATTATGCACATCTTGATTCTTATGCAGATAATATGGCAGAGGGAACTAAGATACGAAAGGGTCAGCTTATCGGATATATGGGAGATTCGGGATACAGTAAAGTTGAAGGGACAGTCGGAAAATTTGATGTGCATCTTCATTTTGGGATATATATTTATGCAGATGGAAAAGAGACTGCATTAAATCCGTATTATCTTTTGAAAAACATAAGCAACAAAATACTGTATTATCAATATTAAATATGTTACAATAAAATATAAAAGAATTTTTAATAAGACAAAAATTTAATAATATAAAAACGGGAGAAATATATGAATTTACCTGAAAAATATCTTGAAAATATGAAAGAACTTCTGGGCACGGATTTTGATGCATATATAGAAAGTTTCAATGACAGCCGTCTTTACGGACTGCGAGTAAATACAATGAAAATATCAGTCGAGGATTTTCTTAAAATAAGTCCGTTTAAACTGACTCCGATTCCGTGGATTGAAAATGGATTTTATTACAGTGAGGATGATAAGCCTGCGAAACATCCGTATTATTTTGCAGGACTTTATTACATCCAGGAACCGAGTGCGATGACACCTGCCAATGTTCTTCCTGTCGAGGAGGGCGATATAGTATTTGACATGTGTGCGGCACCCGGCGGCAAGTCTACTGAACTTGGAGCAAAGCTTAACGGAAGCGGACTCTTAGTGACTAATGATATAAGCAATTCAAGAGCAAAGGCACTTCTTAAAAATGTTGAGGTGTTTGGTATTCCTAACGTATATGTTGTAAGTGAAGACCCGAAAAATATACAGCCTGGGTTTAATGAATTTTTTGATAAAATTCTTATAGATGCACCATGTTCCGGTGAGGGAATGTTCAGAAAAGACAATAAGCTTATAAAGAGCTGGGAAAAAACTGGTCCGGAATTCTATGCAAAGATACAGCGTGATATAATTCTTACAGGAGCAGATATGTTAAAGCCGGGTGGCAAGATGCTTTATTCAACATGTACATTTTCAAAACTTGAAGATGAAGAAACGGTTCGTCACCTTCTTATCAACAGACCTGATATGCACCTTATAGACATAAAGCATTATGATGGGTTTTCAAGTGGCTTTACATATGATGACGAGCTTAAAAATATGCATCTTGAGAAAACTGTAAGGATTTTTCCACATAAAATGGAGGGAGAAGGACATTTTGTTGCATTGTTTGAAAAGAAAAGTGACGGCGAAACTCCATTTAAGGGTCATGGCATAATACATAAGCAGAAAAATACGAAGTTAGCCACGGAACTTGAAGATTTTCTTGGAAAATTAAATAAAGACACTGTCAATTTTGATATAGAAAATGCAAAAGATAATATTATGATAAAGGATAATTATGTTTATCTTTGCTCTCCTTATATGCCTGGCCAGAAAGGTATGAGAATTATGAGAACAGGGCTTTTGCTGGGAGAATTAAAAAAGAACCGCTTTGAGCCAAGCCAGGCACTTGCAATGGTTTTAAAAATGTCAGATTATCCTGATGTTATAAATCTTCCTGCATCAGATGAGCGTGTAATCAAATATCTAAAAGGTGAAACACTTGATCTGCCGGAATTTGACGGAAAAACAGGAGACGGATGGAATCTTTTCTGCGTTGACGGATATCCTCTCGGCTGGGGAAAGTTCAAAAATGGTTCATTAAAAAATAAGTACCTTGCAGGATGGAGATGGCAATGAGTTTGATAAGGCTTGATAAATATCTTGCGGACATGAAAGCCGGAACAAGAAGTGAAGTCAAAGAATATATACGAAAAGGCCGTGTGCAGGTAGATGAAATAACTGTAAAAAAGCCTGAACAGAAAGTAGATATAATGACACAGAAAGTATTTCTGGATGGCAGAATGATAAGCTATGTAACAATGGAATATTATATGCTTAATAAGCCGTCTGGTGTGCTAACAGCTACAATGGACAAAAATGCAAAGACTGTGCTTGATCTGATGGATGTGAAAAGAAAAGATCTTTTTCCGGTCGGACGACTTGATAAAGATACAGAAGGTCTTTTGCTTATAACCAATGATGGAGAGCTTGCACATAATCTGCTTGCACCAAAAAAGCATGTTGATAAGACATATTATGCCAGGGCAGCAGGACGTGTAAGGGAAGAGGCTATAAAGCTGTTTGCGGACGGACTGCATGTTGATGATGAATTTACGGCACTTCCGGCGAAACTTGAACTTAAGGGATATAAAGATAATTACACAGATGTAATAATAACAATCCATGAAGGAAAGTTTCACCAGATAAAAAGAATGTTTGAAGCTGTAGGAAGTGAAGTTTTATATCTTAAAAGATTAAGAATGGGAAGCCTTGTGCTTGACGAAACGTTAAAACCGGGAGAATACAGAACTTTGACACAAAAAGAGATAGATGAATTATATAACTGTAACTGAAAAAACAGATGAATACATTCATTGAAAGTTACGGAATGGAGAATTAATATGATTAAGGATTTTCTGCCGGTAAGCCGGTCAGATATGGAAAAAAGAGGCTGGGAACAGTGCGATTTTGTATATATAACAGGTGATGCATATGTGGACCACTCATCATTTGGGCATGCAATAATAAGCAGGGTTTTAGAATCTTTTGGATACAAAGTTGGTATAATACCACAGCCGGACTGGAAAGATAAAGACAGCATAACATTGCTTGGGAAACCGCGTCTCGGATTTCTTGTCACAGCCGGAAATATGGATTCAATGGTAAACCACTATACTGTTAATAAAAAAAGACGCCATACAGATGCATATTCACCGGGTGGCAAAATGGGAATGCGTCCTGATTATGCAACAATAGTTTACTGTAATCTCATAAAACAGACTTATAAAGATGTTCCGATTATAATAGGCGGAATAGAGAGTTCGCTCAGAAGACTTGCACATTATGATTACTGGTCAGATAAAGTAAAACATTCAATACTTATAGATTCCGGTGCGGATTTACTATTATATGGAATGGGCGAAAAATCTGTTGTTGAAGTGGCAGATGCACTTGACAGCGGCATGGACGTATCAGACATAACATATGTCAAAGGCACTGTATATAAAGCAAAAGATACTGACAGTCTGTATGATTATATTGAACTGCCGGATTATGATGAGGTTTCATCAGATAAGATTTCATATGCAAAAAGCTTTAAAATCCAGCATGAAAATACAGACGCATTTACAGCAAAAACACTTGTTGAGAAATACAAAAATAAATGCTTCGTAGTACAGAATCCGCCGGCAGAACCACTTACAACCATGGAGATGGATGACGTATATGCTCTTCCTTACATGCGTAATTATCATCCTATGTATGAAAAACAGGGCGGAATTCCGGCATTATCAGAAATAAAGTTCAGTATAACAAGCAACAGGGGATGTTTTGGCGGATGCTCATTTTGTGCATTGACATTTCATCAGGGACGAATCGTGCAGACAAGAAGCCACGAATCAATTATAAATGAGGCTGTGTGCATGACAAAGGATAAAGATTTTAAAGGATATATCCATGACGTCGGAGGACCGACTGCTAATTTCCGTCACCCTTCATGCCAGAAACAGCTGACAAAAGGTGTATGCACAAACAGGCAGTGTCTTTACCCGTCGCCTTGTAAAAATCTTACGGTTGACCACAAGGATTACATAAGCCTGTTAAGAAAGCTAAGAGCTGTTCCTGGAGTAAAGAAAGTATTTATCCGCTCGGGAATACGTTTTGATTACTGCATGGCAGATTCTGACGATACTTTTTTATCAGAACTCTGTAATTATCACATAAGCGGACAGCTGCGTGTGGCACCTGAACATATAAGCGAAAATGTATTAAAATATATGGGGAAACCGGCAAACACAGTTTATCAGGCATTTATAAAACGCTATCAGAGAATTAATGCAAAGACAGGAAAAGAACAGTTTGTCGTTCCGTATCTTATGTCATCACATCCGGGTTCAACTATGAAAGAAGCTATTGAACTTGCTGAATACATAAGAGACTTAGGATACATGCCGCAGCAGGTACAGGATTTTTACCCCACACCATCGACATTGTCAACATGCATGTATTATACAGGTGTTGACCCAAGAACGATGGAGCCTGTATACACACCTGTGTCATATCACGAAAAAGCCATGCAGCGTGCGTTGATACAATATAAAAATCCTGAAAATTATGACCTTGTAAAAGAGGCTCTCATAAAAAATAACAGAACAGATTTAATTGGATTTGACAAAAATTGCCTTATTCCGCCAAGACTTCTTAAAAATGAAAAGCATGGCGAATCAAATAAAAGAAAGTCTGCTGATGTTAAAAATACAAGAAATATAAATAACGCAAAAAAGACGAAAAGTACAAAAAATGCTAAATTTGTAAAAGATGAAAAGAAGGAGAATGGATTACATGGCAGGAAAAGAAAAAGGTGAATTTGGTTATCTTAATTACCGAAAAAAATTAAATCTCATAAAAATGATAGTTTCATTTGCTGTTGTGGCAGCAGTTCTTATTATTGGTTTTATTGTATACAAAACAAGAGCAAATATATTTACAGTTGCAGCGATTGTGCTTGTTCTTCCGGCAGCAAAAATGGCAGTTGCATATTTTGTTGTTCTGCCTCACAAACCGGCTGATAATGAATTAAAAGAAAAAGTAGAATCAAAGTCTGGAAGTCTTGGCGTATATTACGATTTGATATTTTCAAACAGCAAAAAACCTATAGGAACTCAGGCAGTAGTAGTTTCTGATGCAGCTGTAATTGCACTTACAAATGAAAACAATGCTGATAAAAAGCTTTTTGAGACAAGTCTTAAAGATTTTATGGCAAACGACTCAAGAAATGTCAATGTGACGCTTTATAATGACGAAAAATCATTTTTATCAAGAGTATCAACACTTGCATTATCAAAAGATGACAGTACCCCAAATATGAATATAGAAAAGAATGCACATTCTTTGTTGTCAATGTGTATTTAGAATAAAACGGAGATTGTATGAAAGAATTTATTATTTCACATCAGGAGGAAGGACAGCGTTTTGATAAGTATCTGGTAAAATGCCTGCCTAAAGCACAGAAAAGTTTTCTGTACAAAATGTTAAGAAAAAAGAATATTGTACTTAATGGAAAAAAGGCTGATGGAAATGAAAAAATAAAAGCCGGCGACAGCGTAAAAATATTTTTTTCAGATGAGACATTTGAAAAATTTTCAGATGAAAAAACAAGCGTTAAAATTGCAGCTGTGTCTGATGAAGTAAAACTTGATGTGCTTTATGAAGATGATAAATTTCTTATTGTAAATAAGCCATCGGGAATGTTATCACAAAAAGCAGAAAAAAATGATATTTCGCTTGTCGAATATGTCAATGATTATCTTTCTGCGAAAGAAGAACATAAAGAGAGTACATTTAAGGCCGGTATATGCAACAGACTTGACAGAAATACAAGCGGAATAGTTGTTGCTGGAAAGTCTGTTGTGGGACTTCAGGAAATGTCAGCGGCATTTCATGACAGAACGATAAAAAAATATTATATATGTATTGTAAAGGGCAGAGTGTCAAAGAGAGTTCATATTAAAGGATGGCTTAGAAAAGATGCGGACGTCAATAAAGTTAATGTTGTAAAAAATATACCACAGGGTGCTGGCATGGATGATTATACAGCAATTGAGACTGAATATTTTCCTGTGTGTATATCTGATGAAGTGTCGCTTGTCAAAGTGCATCTTATAACGGGAAAGACGCATCAGATAAGGGCACATCTTGCATATGAGAAACATCCGCTTGCGGGAGATGCAAAGTATGGAGACAAAACTTTCAACAGATATTTCAAAGAAAAATATGGCATAAAAAACCAGATGCTGCATGCTTATGAACTTGCTATACCAAAAGCTATAAGCAGCAATATGAATATTGATAATGCAGCTGATAAAGATAATGCATACATTAATGATACAGGAGAGATGTGTATCCGTACAAATGTACCGGATGGGTTTATTAAAGTTTTAAAAGGAGAAAATCTATGGCAACATGGAACTCAAGAGGACTTAGAGGCTCTACATTAGAAGATTTTATCAATCTCGCAAATGAAAAATATCAGCAGAGCAATCTGGCACTGATACAGAAAATCCCTACGCCTATAAAACCTATTAAAATAGACAAAGACACAAGACATATAACGCTTGCCTATTTTGATATGAAAAGTACGGTTGACTATATAGGTGTTGTTCAGGGAATACCGGTATGTTTTGATGCGAAAGAGACGGCGGTTGATATATTTCCGCTGCAGAATATACATGAACATCAGGTGAATTTTATGTCTGATTTTGAAAAACAGCAGGGTATTTCGTTTATAATTTTGTATTTTTCTTCCAGAGATGAGTTTTATTATGTACCTTTCTGTGATATAATTAACTTTTGGAACAGAGGCAAAAATGGCGGTAGAAAGAGCTTTACATATGATGAAATAGATAAGAGCTACCGCATACATGCATCGAAAGGCGTTCCGGTTCATTATCTTGATGCTTTGCAAAAAGATATTATGTCCAGAGACTGATTGATTTTATGAGGAGATTTTATGGAAAAAAATATTATAGAAAAATATGAACTGATAGATGGTCATGCAATTATAGATATGAATTATAATATTATCACGGCAAATGAAGAAATGTACCGTTTTATCGGAATATCTACAATGACATCAATTCTAGAATCAATTCATCAGGTTGACCTTGATGATTTCATGGATGTTGCACATCATTTAAGACAGGATCAGGAAGCTGATATGGTTATCAGAATGAGACGTTCAGATAATTCATACCGCTGGATTCTTCTTCACATTGCACATTTTCAGTTTGTGTCAACGGACAATTCGTTTGAATATTTTGAATTGTCAGCATCGGATATACTTGCATTGAAAAAACAGAATGCAACACTTCAGAATAATATGCAGAGTTTCAGGCATCTTCTTGCAATGGAAAATGAACTGTTCTTTATTTATGATTATAAAACCCATAACTTTAAGATAAATAATTTCATTGACAATGAAATACATAACATAATTGATATGGATATATCTGAACTTACATCAAAGATGGAAGATGAGCATCTTATTTCAGATGATACAATTGATGAGTATAATGCATTTGTTGCTGATATGAAAAAAGGCACGGTTTCATATACTCACAGATTTAAGACTAATATGCTTACAAAGAAAGCTGAGTATGACCTGATAGAATTAAAGGTCACAACTATTTACAGTGAAAATAAGCCGGCCAAAGCTGTTGCCAGTATACGCAATCTTACTAATTCACAGGGCTACCAGAGCGTTACAACTTACAATTTTGAAAAAGCAGGAAGTTATTTTACGTCGGCTGATATTGAGCAGTTCTGCGATAATAATATACGATATAATCCGGCATGTGAATTCTCGCTTATGCTTCTAGAGATAGATGACCTTGACGTAATGACGGCTGAGGCAGGAAAAGAATATGCGGACAGTATTCTTTATACAGCATTACAGACTGCAAAGCAGATGATTTCATACAGAGGAATAGTATGTGAGATTGAACATAATCTGATATGCATTGCAATTCGTGATATTAATTCAGAAGTAAACTTACGTTCATTTCTTGAGTCACTTAGAAACCAGATTGCATGGAATGTGCTTCTGATGAACGGAAAGAAAAATCTTACTTTTTCTATTGGAATTGCAAGATATCCGCAAAATGGCATAACGATGGAACTTGTAAAGAAAAAACTTTATCGTGCATTTGATATCGCACATGAGAGAGGACACAATCATTATATTATTTATCGTGAACATTTACACGGTGAAATAAGTTGACATTAAGATTGTTATCCTGTATAATCTGAACAGTTTTACGAATTATCACGTTACCACGATAAAGTGGCAGACGCAGGAATGGAGATTTTATATGAAGAGAGATTTATTACATACACCTGAGGGCGTACGGGATATTTATAATGGTGAATGTGCCAGAAAGTCGGTGATTCAGGAAAGACTGCACGATGTCTGCCTTAAATATGGTTACAATGACATTCAGACACCAACAATAGAATTTTTTGATGTTTTTAGCAAAGAGCGAGGCAGTGTGCCATCTAATGAAATGTTCAAACTCTTTGACAGATATGGCAATACACTCGTTCTAAGACCTGATATGACACCTTCAATAGTAAGAACGGCAGCAAAGTATTATGCAGATAACCTCCTGCCGGTCAAACTGTGTTATGCAGGCAATACATTTATTAATGTGAGCAAGTATTATCAGGGCAAATTAAAGGAAAATACAATGGTAGGTGCAGAGCTTATCGGTGATTCTTCAATTGATGCTGATTTTGAGATAATTTCAATGGTTATAGACTGTATGAAAAATGCAGGTCTTACTGAATTTCAGGTTGAGATTGGTAATGTGTCTTATTTTAAGGGATTGCTCGATGAAGCGGGAATCAGCGGTGATGATGAGGAAAATCTCGTATCACTTATACAGGAAAAGAATTTTCTTGGCGTTGAAGAACTTCTTGAATCATTAAATATCGATAAACATATAGCTGATGTTTTACTTGCACTTCCACAGTTATTTGGTTCTGTTGAGGTCCTTGAGAAAGCAAAAGCACTCACTGATAATAAGGAGTGTCTCGCAGCAATTGACAGATTGTATGCATTATATAATCTTTGCCGGATTACAGGTGCGGATAAATATGTTTCATTTGATCTTGGTGAACTTAGTAATCATGCATATTATACAGGAATTGTATTTCATGCATATACATTTGGGACAGGCGAGCCTGTAATCGGCGGCGGTCGTTATGATAAGCTTGTCGGACAGTTCGGACGTGAAAAGGCAGCCATAGGTTTTTCTATAACACTCGACAGTCTCATGGCTGCAATAACAAGACAGAATATAGATATTCCTGTTGATATTGATGGAACACTTCTTGTATACAACTCTCAAAATCTTTCACAGGCGGTATCGGTGGCAGATTCATTAAGAAAGAAAGGCATACGTGTATGCATGACATCATGTAATTCTGAAAAGACTAAAGAGCAGTATGTTGAATATGCGGCTGACTCACAGCTTGCCAATGCAGTATTTCTTCCGGACTGTACAAATGCAGATGTTTCATCTGCAGAATTTCTGGGTCTTACAGTACAGACTACTGATGTAAAAGATAACTGCACAAAAAATATTACTGTAGAACAGCTGCTTGGAGGTAAGTATTAATGAGATATATTACAATTGCACTTTCAAAGGGTCGTCTTGCTAAGAAAGCGTTAGAGATATTTGAACATATTGGCATTACATGTGATGAAATGAAAGACGAAAATACAAGGAAACTTATATTCACCAATGAAGAACTTGGATTAAAGTTTTTCCTTGCAAAACCGTCAGATGTACCTACATATGTTGAATATGGTGCCGCAGATATAGGAATTGTCGGAAAAGATACGCTTCTTGAAGAAGACCGTACGCTTTATGAAGTATATGATTTAAAGGTGGGCAACTGTAAAATGTGTGTATGTGGTCCATCATCTGCGAAAGAAAAATTGCAGCACCATGAGCTTATACGTGTTGCTTCAAAATATCCTAACATTGCAAAAGACTATTTTTACAATAAAAAGCATCAGACAGTTGAGATTATCAAGCTTAACGGCTCTGTTGAACTTGCACCGATTGTCGGTCTTGCAGAAGTTATCGTTGATATCGTTGAGACAGGTGCGACGCTTCGTGAAAACGGGCTTGAGGTTCTTGAGGAAATATGTCCGCTCTCAGCAAGAGTTGTTGTTAATCAGGTAAGCATGAAAATGGAAAATGAAAGAATTAACAAGATTCTTTCAGATTTGCGTAAATATATGGAAAATTGTTAATGAGCAGACAACTGCGGAATGGAGAAAATAATATGAGAATTGTTAAACTGACTAAGGAAAGTAAATCAAACATACTTGAAAATCTTTTAAAGAGAAGTCCTAACAGCTATGGAAAGTTTGAAAGTGCCGTTGCGGATATACTTGCAAATGTAAAATCAAGAGGCGATGATGCTTTATTTGAATATACAAGAAATTTTGATAAGGCAGATATTAATCCTTCAAATATTGTTGTGACACAGGAAGAGATTGATGAGGCATATTCACTTGTAGATGACAAGCTTCTTGATGTTATAAGAAAAGCACTTGTAAATATCCGTGATTATCATGAAAAACAGAAACAGTACAGCTGGTTTGATTCTAAGCCGGATGGAACAATTCTCGGACAGAAAGTTACAGCATTATCAAGAGTAGGTGTATATGTGCCTGGCGGAAAGGCAGCATATCCTTCGTCAGTTCTTATGAATGTAATGCCGGCAAAGGTTGCAGGAGTTGAACAGATTGTTATGTGTACTCCTCCTGATAAAGAAGGCAAAGTATATCCTACAACACTTGTTGCTGCAAAAGAAGCCGGTGTCGATGTGATTTACAAAGTCGGCGGTGCACAGGCCATAGCAGCTATGGCATACGGCACAGCATCGGTTCCTAAGGTTGATAAGATTGTGGGACCTGGTAATATTTATGTTGCACTTGCAAAAAAGGCTGTATTTGGTTATGTAAGCATTGATTCCGTAGCAGGTCCTAGTGAAATTATGGTTATTGCTGATGAGACTGCAAATCCAAGATTTGTTGCAGCTGACCTTCTCTCACAGGCAGAGCATGATGAGATGGCATCTGCAATTCTTGTGACAACAAGTGAAGAACTTGCAAAGAAAGTGTCAGCTCAGATTGATGAATTCTTAAAAGAACTTTCAAGAAGTGAGATTATCAGCAAATCTCTTGAAAATTATGGCTACATTCTTGTTGCTGATTCTATTGATGAGGCAATTGAAGTTGCCAATGATATTGCATCAGAACATCTTGAAATTGTGACAAAAGACCCATTTAATGTTATGACAAAGATTAAAAATGCCGGTGCTATTTTCCTTGGTGAATACAGTTCAGAACCACTTGGTGATTATTTTGCAGGTCCTAACCATGTACTTCCAACTAATGGCACGGCAAAATTCTTCTCACCTTTAAGCGTTGACGATTTCATCAAGAAATCAAGTATCATTTCATACTCAAGAGAAGCACTTGAGCTTATACATAACGATATAGAAACATTTGCAAAGGCAGAGCACCTCACAGCACATGCGAACTCAATACATGTACGTTTTGAAGGAGATAAGTAAAATGGCTGAAAAAAATGTTCGTCAGGCTGAAATAAGCCGTAAGACAAATGAGACAGATATAAAGATGAAACTTGTTATTGATGGAACAGGTGAAGCAGATATTGATACAGGAATAGGCTTTTTTGACCATATGCTTAACAGTTTTGCCAGACATGGTCTTTTTGACCTTACGTTAAAAGTAAGGGGTGACCTTGTTGTTGACTGCCATCATACAATTGAGGATGTTGGAATAGTTCTTGGCGAGGCAATAAAAGAAGCTATAGGAGATAAAAAAGCCATAAGACGATATGGGGATATAACACTGCCTATGGACGAGGCACTTATACTTTGTGCAATTGATTTATCAGGCCGTCCTTACCTTGTATTTGACGGGAATTTCACATCTGACAGGGTGGGATATTTTGATACACAGATGGTTAAAGAATTTTTCTATGCTGTATCTTACGGTGCAGGAATGAACCTTCATATACGCCAGATAAGCGGGGAGAATGACCACCATATTATTGAGGGAATGTTTAAGGCGTTTGCAAAAGCCCTCGATGAAGCTACAATGAAAGATTCAAGAATTAAATCAGTGCTTTCCACAAAAGGTACACTTTAAAAAGATTGGAGATTAACATGCGACTTTATCCAGCTATAGATATAAAAGACGGAAAATGCGTCAGATTAAAAAAAGGACTTTTTAACGAAGTTACAGTATATTCTGATAAACCATATGAAATAGCCGAAAGTTTTGAGGCAGACGGTGCTAAATTTATACATACTGTTGACCTTGATGGTGCAAGAGGCGGCCACTCAGTAAATTCAGAGACAATAAAGAAGATTGTTGACAGTGTATCAGTTCCTGTCCAGCTTGGCGGCGGAATAAGAACACTTGAAGATATTGAGACAGTTCTTAATCTTGGTATATATCGTGCAATCATAGGCACAAAAGCCGTTGAGAATCCTGATTTTATCAGACAGGCTATTGAAAATTTCGGTGCAGAACATATTGTTGTCGGAATTGATGCAAAAAATGGAATGGTAGCCGTTGAAGGCTGGGAAAAAGTCAGTGATAAAACAGCTATTTCACTTGCACTTGCAATGAAAGATATAGGTGTGAAAACTATTGTATATACGGATATATCAAAAGATGGCATGTTATCAGGACCAAATATTGAACAGACAAAGCTTCTGTCTGATAAAACCGGTATAGATATTATTGCATCAGGCGGCATGTCATGTATGGATGATCTTCGCAATGTATACAAAGCCGGTATCCATGGTGCAATCATGGGTAAATCATTATATGAGAAAAAAATCATATTAAAAGATGCAGTAAAAGAATTTGAAAATTAAAGGAGACTTATAATTATGTCTTATAAAAAATTAGTTCCAATAATTTATTTAAAAGATACAAAAGCATATAGCGATGAAGCACTTACTAATCTTATAAGTGATGATGCAGTCAGTGTTGCGGACAGCTTCAGTGCAAACGGTGCAGATGAAATTATTATCATGGATTTATCATATGATGATGCATCACATGATGAAGCAATTGGCATTATCAGACAGATTACAAAGGCACTTGACACACCGGTTATTGCCGGCGGCAATGTAAAGAGGGTTGAAGATGTTAAGAAGTATCTTTATGCAGGAGCAAAGGCAGCCCTTCTCGACGAATCACGCGAGTCAAATATGATTATGATGAAAGAAGTCTGCGACCGTTTTGGCAAAGATAAGATTGCACTTATATACAGAGCATATGATAAAGATGTTATTCAGCTTGCAAAAGATAACGAGATAGCATTTGTTTTTGTAAAAGAAGGTGTGTCTTATAAAGAAGCAGTTGCGGATTTTGATGGAATTCCGGCTATAGTTGAGACATCTGTATTGTTTGATGAAATAATTGCATTTGATTTAGTTGCAGGTATTTCTGGCAGTATTATAAGTACAACTGACTATGATTTTATGAAAAAGAAACATGAACTTACAAAAAATGGTATCGTTATGAATACATTTACAAGTTCAATTCCATTTTCAGATTTCAAATTAAATAAAGAGGGGCTTATTCCTGTTATTGTTCAGGATTACAAGACTGATGAAGTTCTTATGCTTGCATATATGAATGAAGAATCATTTAACCTTACAATCGAGACAGGAAGAATGACTTATTTTAGCAGAAGCAGAAATGAAATCTGGGTTAAAGGTCTTACATCAGGTCATTTCCAGTATGTCCGTTCTATTGAGATAGACTGTGATAATGATACGCTTCTTGCAAAAGTAAAGCAGATTGGTGCTGCATGTCATACAGGAAATAAGAGCTGTTTTTACCGTAATCTTGTTTCTACTGAATATGCACAGACAAATCCACTTAAAGTATTTAATAATGTAATGAGCATAATCGAGGACAGAAAACAACATCCAAAAGAAGGCTCATATACTAATTATTTATTCGATAAGGGAATTGATAAAATTCTTAAAAAATGTGGTGAAGAGGCAACAGAAGTTATTATTGCCGCCAAAAATCCTGACCCTGAGGAAATCAAATACGAAATTTCTGATTTCCTTTATCATGTGATGGTTCTTATGGTTTTAAAAGGTGTTACATGGGAAGATATAGTAAAGGAACTTGCTAACAGATAATGAGTGCAAAATATATTATTACGCATATTGACGGCAGGCTTGTATCTGCTGAGTATGACAATAGTATCTGTGTGGGGCTTGATATTTTAAGCCCCACCGGTGTTATGGGAAATATATATGCAGGACGTGTAGAAAATGTCGTCAAAAATATTAATTGTGCTTTTGTTGAAATTGAAAAAGGAGTAAAATGTTATTTTCCTCTTGAAGCAGACAACAACAGGCACATTTTTTTTAACAATAAAAATAATGACAAATTAAATCAGGGCGATTCGGTGCTTGTCCAGGTAATTAAAGAGGCTGTAAAAACAAAACCTCCGACTGTGACAACAAAGGTTTCACTGACAGGAAAATATGTTGTATTATCATCCGATATAAGAGGCGTAAACATTTCCTCAAAAACAAAAAAAGATGAGATGTGCAAAAAGGTGCAGTCACTTTTGCTGGAATCTTTAAATACTGAAAAATTCGGATTTATAGTGCGTACAAACTGCAAAGATGTAAATGAATCGGATTTTGAAGATATTTTAAAAGAAGCACATGATATGTCCAAAAAATTTGAAAATATTTTACAGAGGGCAACGTATGAAAAAGCACCTGTGTGTCTTTACAAAGAAAAACCTTTATATGTAAATCATATTCTTGGATTTCCGAATGATTATATTGATGAAATAATAACCGATGATGATAACATATATGATACTATATGTGCGTATCTTCCTGAAAATGAACGCATGAAGGTACGCCTGTACAAAGATGAGATGTTGGAACTTTATAAGCTGTATGACATTAAAAAGCAGCTTGAACAGGCATCTGCACAAAAAGTATGGCTTAAATGCGGCGGATATATTATAATTGAACAGACCGAAGCACTTACAAGCATTGATGTCAATTCCGGAAAATGTATTTCAAAAAAGAGCGGCGAAGCTGCAAAAGAGGATACTGTATACAAAGTAAACAGTGAAGCTGCCGATGAAATTGCAAGACAGATAAAGTTAAGAAATCTGTCAGGAATAATCATAATTGATTTTATTAATATGAAAAGTGAAGATAATACGCAAAAGATTATGTCCGGTCTCAGGCATTTATTTAAAAATGACAAAGTGACAACTACGCTTATTGATATTACAAAACTCGGTCTTGTGGAAGTGACAAGAAAAAGAGAGGGTGTAACACTTTTACAGGCATTGAAAGATACTTCATTTTAAAGGAGTTGATATAGTTGGATTGTTTATATGTCAGATTTTACAGAAAATGTGAAACTTTTTTTAAAGAGAAACAAATACGGTTTGATATATTAAAATTTCTATACAAGGTATTGCCGGTGCTTGAAGCGGCGGTTTACTGCGGACTGATTATTTACAGTTTTGTAAAAGAAGATTATCTGATGTTTACAAAATGTATAGTTGTTCCGGCAACAGCATTTGTAGTTGTGTCGATTTTCAGGAAATTAATTGATTCGCCAAGACCATACACAAAGTATGATATTACGCCGCTTATAAATAAGGATAAAATCGGAGAGTCATTTCCGAGCAGACATACATTATCTGCATTTCTTATAACAATGACGGGATTTTATGTATATTTTCCGGTTGGAATTGTACTTACTGTTATGTCATTGATAATTGCAATAACAAGAGTTGTCTCGGGTGTGCATTTTACAAAAGATGTAATTGCCGGGGCTGTAATCGGAATACTTTCTGGAATAATATATTTTGTTTTTTAAGAGGAATTGCATTATGAAAAATATAAAAATAGCATACATCGGCGGCGGCTCAAAGCAGTGGGCGAGAGTTTTTATGAATGACCTTGCACTGTGCAGCGACCTGACAGGTGAAATCGGGCTTTTTGATATAGACAAAGAGGCGGCAGTCCGCAATCAGCAGATAGGTAACAATATTAATAAACAGCCTGAAACAGTGAGCAGATGGAATTATGTTGTATATGACAGTCTCAAGGAAGTTTTATGTGGTGCGGATTTTGTTGTAATATCAATTCTTCCGGGAACTTTTGAAGATATGAGAGTGGATGTCCATTATCCTGAAAAATATAATATTTACCAGAGCGTCGGTGATACGGCAGGTCCGGGAGGTGTGTCAAGAGCACTCCGCACAGTTCCGTTTTATGAAGAGTTTGCGGCAGCAATAGAAAAATATTGTCCTGATGCATGGGTTATTAATTTTACCAATCCAATGAGCATATGCACAAAGACGTTGTATGATGTATTTCCTTCTGTTAAAGCGTTTGGCTGTTGTCATGAAGTGTTTCACACACAGGATTTTCTGTGCGATATTCTTGAAGAATTTACGGGCATTAAGGCAAAAAGAAAAGAGATATATACAGAAGTTGCGGGAATTAATCATTTTACATGGATTTCAAGTGCAAAATATAAAGATATTGAAATATTTGATTTCATGGATGATTATATTGCAAAGCATTTTGAGGAAGGCCATTACGAGCACGGTCCGGCTGATTCTTACAAGACAGACACATTCGCATATGCGAACCGTGTAAAAATGGATATGTATAAGCGTTACGGTGTGCTCGGTGCGGCGGGAGACAGACATCTTGCTGAATTTATGAATAATAAATGGTACCTTGCAAGTCCGTCACAGGTTGACTCGTGGAAATTTGCACTGACAACAGTTGATTTCAGAATTAAGCAGATGAATGAAAGAATTGAGGAGTCAAAAAAACTTGCATCAGGTGAAATAAAACCTGAAGTAAAGAAGTCTGATGAGGAAGCTGTTGAACTTATGCGTAGCGTGCTCGGACTTACAACTACGATAAGCAATGTAAATCTTCCAAACAGAGGACAGATTTCATGGCTGCCTGAGGGAAGCATTGTTGAGACAAATGCGGTATTTTCAAACGACAGAGTTGTTCCTGTCACAACAAAGCCTCTTCCTGTGGCTGTACAGTCGCTTGTAAGAAGGTGCAGCGATAATATAGATATTCTTTATGAAGGAATAAAAAAACGGGATAAGAAGATAATATTTGAGTCATTCGTAAACCAGCCTCTTTGCAGTTCTTTAACGCTTGATGAGGCCAGAAGTCTTTTTGATGAAATGTATGAAAAAAATTTGAGATTTTTTCAAAAAAATAATTGACAATATAAGACAAGTAATATATTATATTCTAGTGTGCCGCTCAGTTAGGATGCAAGCAGAATGTTTTTATGATATTCTCCCCAAAACTGGCGAGTATTTAATTTAGGAGGTGCCATATGTACGCAATTATAGCAACAGGTGGTAAACAGTACACAGTTTCTGAAGGCGACGTAATCAAGGTTGAAAAGCTTGGCGTGAACGCTGGTGACACTGTTACATTTGACCAGGTTCTTTTCGTAAATGACGGAGATGCTAAGGTTGGAAACCCTACAGTAGCAGGAGCTTCAGTTACAGCAAGCGTTATTGGAGAAGGAAAAGACAAAAAGGTTATCGTTTACAAGTACAAGAGAAAAACTGGCTACCATAAGAAAAATGGTCACAGACAGCTTTTCACTAAGGTTAAGATTGAAAAGATTAACGCTTAATTACTTGTTAAGTTAGAAAGGCATGGCTTATGACACATGCTGTTATTTACAAGTCCCACGTTAACGGTGAGGTGCTTGGATTTAAAACATACGGACATTCGGGCTATGCCGATGAAGGCAGCGATATTGTATGTTCGGCTATTTCATTGCTTGTGATTAATACGATTAATGCCATCGATACTTTTACCGATGCTAAGTATGAGACACAGGTAAACGAAGATGAAGCATTGATTTCTTTTATGCTCACATCTGAAATGACAGAGATTACAAGTGATATCAGAGTATTACTTAACGCACTTGAACTGGGATTATCCCAGGTGGCTGCCGGTAATCCTGATTACTTATCCATATCAATCGAGGAGGTGTAACTAATATGTTGAATTTGAACCTTCAGTTTTTCGCCCATAAAAAGGGTGTTGGTTCTACAAAGAATGGTAGAGATTCAGAGTCTAAGAGATTAGGCGCTAAAAGAGCTGACGGACAGTTCGTTCTTGCTGGTAATATTCTTTACAGACAGCGTGGAACAAAGATTCTTCCAGGTGTTAATGTAGGCCGCGGTGGCGATGATACATTATTCGCACTTGTTGATGGAACTGTTAAGTTCGAAAGAAAGGGCAGAGATAAAAAGCAGGTTTCTGTTTATCCTGTTACTTCTAACGAATAATTTTAGTTTATTTGAGCTCCAAGTCTTCGGATTTGGAGCTTTTTTACCTTATATAATCCGTGTGATAAAATAAATAACGGAATTTTTTATATAACAAAACAGGCAAAATAATTACAGAGGAGGTCATTTATGTTTGCAGACAGAGCAAGAATTTTTATAAAATCCGGCAAAGGCGGCGACGGACATGTAAGTTTCCGACGTGAACTGTATGTTCCTGATGGCGGCCCTGATGGTGGTAACGGCGGCAAAGGCGGCGATATTATATTTGAAGTTGACAAGGGACTTAACACTCTCGGAGACTTCAGACATAACAGCAAATATATTGCAAAAAGCGGTGAAGAGGGTGGAAAGAGACGCTGTACAGGTAGAGACGGTGAAGATCTGGTAATAAAAGTTCCGGAAGGAACTGTTATATATGACGATGAGAGTAGAAAAGTAATTGCTGATATGTCAAATGACAATCTGCGTGAGGTCATCTTAAAAGGCGGCCGTGGTGGCAAAGGAAATATGAATTATGCAACATCAACAATGCAGGCTCCACAGTATGCACAGCCTGGCCAGGATGCACAGGAACTATGGGTGCGTCTTGAATTAAAGGTTATTGCCGATGTTGGTCTTGTAGGTTTTCCTAACGTAGGTAAGTCAACACTTCTTTCAAGAGTAACTAATGCACGCCCTAAGATTGCAAATTATCATTTTACGACACTTAATCCTAATCTTGGTGTTGTTGATCTTGATGGTGGTAGAGGATTTGTAATTGCTGATATTCCGGGACTTATTGAGGGAGCATCTGAAGGTGTTGGTCTTGGACATGAGTTTTTACGCCACATAGAGAGAACTAAAGTTATAATTCACATGGTTGATGCAGCTTCAACAGAAGGAAGAGACCCTGTCGCTGACATCAAGGCAATTAATGAAGAGTTAAGGGCATATAATCCTGAACTCTTAAAACGTCCACAGGTTATTGCAGCAAATAAAATTGATGCAATATACACAGACGATGAAACAGAAAATCCAGTCGATGTAATCAAAAAAGCTTTTGAACCTGAAGGAATAAAAGTCTATCCAATTTCGGCAGTTACAGGTCAGGGACTTAAAGAACTTTTATATTATGTACGTGAACTTCTTGATAGTATGACAGATGAACCTGTTATGTTTGAGAAGGAACTCGATACAGATACACTTTTTGATAATCCTAATGAAGCATTTTATGTTGAAAAAGATGATAAAGGCGTTTATGTTGTATCAGGCCCAAGAATCGACAGAATGCTTGGATATACTAATCTTGAATCTGAGAAAGGCTTTAATTTCTTCCAGAAGTTCCTTCGTCAGACAGGTATTTTAAAGCAGCTTAAAGAGCTTGGTGTCCAGGAGGGTGATACTGTAAGAGTTGGCGACTATCTTGAATTTGATTACTACGATTAATTATAGATTATGAATGAATTGTTATTTAAAGGAGATAAAATATGACAAGCAAACAGCGTTCTTATTTAAAGGGTCTTGCCATGACAATGGATCCGATTTTCCAGCTTGGAAAATCAAGCCTTACGCCTGAAAATACACAGGCTATTGCTGAAGCTCTTGAAGCAAGGGAACTTATAAAAATAAATGTATTGCAAAATTGTGCAGATGATCCGAATGAACTTGCACAGATTGTTGCAGAGCGTACACATTCACAGGTTGTTCAGGTGATTGGCAAAAAGATTGTTTTATATAAAGAATCAAAAAACAAGAAAAAAATCGAACTTCCACCTGCAAATAAAAAGAACTAATAATAGATTTAATAAAGGAATTGAATATGAATTCTGATATTATATGTGTATTTGGTGGGACATTTAACCCTGTCCATACAGGACATATCGAGATTGCCCGTCATGTTCACAGCCAGTTTAATCTTGACAAAATTCTTATAATGCCAAGTGGCAATCCGTCATCATATAAAGACACAAGTCTTATTGCGGATGCCAAAGACAGATGCAATATGATTTCACTTTCAATAAAAGATTATCCTTATATGGAACTTTCCGAGCTTGAAGTAAAACGTCCCGGAAGAACATATACGTGTGATACATTAAAAATACTGAAAGAGAAATATAATCTGATTTATTTTATTATAGGTGCGGATTCACTGTTTTCTATAGATAAATGGTATCACGCTGATTATGTAATGAAAAACTGTCATCTTCTTGCCGCAAACAGGGACAATCTGGATGATGAAATGATTAAACAGCGTATAGAATTTCTTAAAAATACGTATGGAGCTTTAATAGATATTATTGACACACCGGCCCTGCCATATAGTTCCACTGTTATACGTGAAAATTTAAAAAATGGCGTGTCTGTTGAGAAAATGATAAATCCAGCCGTTTATGATTATATAATGAAGCATGGTCTGTATGGTGTTAAAAGTTCCAAATTGGAGGAATAACTGTAATGGATAACGAATATATACAAGCACTCCGAAAAGAGGTAAAAAAGGAATTTACAGCGGATAAAGCACGTTACTGGCATACAATAGGTGTTGCAGAGACAAGTGCATGTCTTGCAATGCGTTATGGTGTCGATATGCAGAAAGCATTTACGGCAGGACTTCTTCATGATTGTGCCAAATGTTATTCGGATGAACAGCTGATTGAGATATGTGAGAGCAACAATATTGAAATCACGCAGGCAGAACGTCTGAGTCCATATCTTTTACATGCAAAAGCCGGGGCTTTTTTTGCCGGTACAAAATATGGCATCGATGATGAAGATATATGCAATGCAATCAGATATCACAGCACAGGTCATCCCGGCATGACACCACTTGAGGAGATTGTGTTTATTGCAGATTATATGGAACCTTTGCGAAATAAGGCAGACAATCTTGATGAAATACGTGCCCTTGTTTTTAAAGATATAAAAGAGGCAATATACCGTGTAACATTAAGCACAATTGAGTATTTAAAAAAACGGAATAAACCAATAGATCCACTCACACAGGAAACGTGTGACTATTATAAAAGTACAGGAGGTTTTTAAATGGCCGATTCAAAATCAAAAGAAATGGTAAAGGCAGCCATCGAGGCAATGAAAGACAAAAAAGCAGAGGACATCAGAGTTATAGATATCAGTAATGTATCAGTTATTGCGGATTATTTTATAATAGCAAATGGAAATAACCCTAATCAGGTTCAGGCTATTGTAGATAATGTTGAAGAACAGTTATATAAAGCAGGATTTGCAGATCCTAAAGTTGAGGGATATAACAGTGCAAGCTGGATTCTTCTTGATTATGAAGATGTAATTATACATGTATTTTCAAAGGAAGACAGACTTTTCTATAATCTTGAAAGAATATGGCGTGACGGAATTGAAGTCAATCCTGAAGAAATCTAGAAAAACTAATATAAACAAAAATATAATATAGATAAAAATCAGCCACCTGCAATTAAAATGCTGCAGGTGGCTGATTTATGTTTTATTATGGTGGATATAAAAATGTCTGTGCCTGTATTTATAATCCTGAATTGTCGATTCTTATTACGCCAATAACTTTTCCGATAATCTCACAGTTGTCTACAATAATAGGATCCATGTAATCATTTTCAGGCTGAAGACGTATGTGTCCTTCTTCTTTGTAAAAACGCTTAACTGTGGCAGAATCATCGACAAGTGCTACAACCATTTCTCCGTTATGTGCAGTGTTCTGTCTGCTTACTATAATATTATCTCCATCATAAATTCCGGCGTTAATCATACTTTCGCCTTTTACAGTAAGCATAAAAAGTTCTGTATTCGGCATAAATTCCGCAGGAATAGGAAAGTAGCTTAGTATATTCTCCACGGCAAGAATCGGCTCACCGGCAGCTACACGTCCTACAAGCGGAACATTAATAACTTCACGTCTTGTAAGATTAAAGTTATCATCAATAATCTCTATAGCTCTTGGCTTAGTAGGGTCTCTTCTTATATATCCATTTTTTTCAAGTGTTTCAAGATGTGCGTGAACAGATGAAGTTGACTTCAGATTGACAGCTTCACATATGTCACGTACTGATGGCGGATAACCTTTATTTAAAATCTGAGACTTGATATATTCAAGAATCTCAGTCTGCTTTTTTGTAATTCTTCCATATGCCATTAAACATACCTCCCAGTTAATTCGTTTATCCATAAAATATAATATTTTTTTTATTATAACATTTAAAATGTAAAAAATCAAACAAATTTTCCGAAAAAATGTTCGATTTTTTACTTGAATTATATTGACAAACAAATGTTCTTATTCTATAATCCAAGCATAAACAGAACGTTTATTCGGAACAACTGTTCATAGATGCTTATTTATATAGTTATATTTATGGTTTTTACATTTTTATTTTTTGAGGAGGTTTTTATTATGATGAACAATAAGAGAAGACATTCACGCAGGAGATGGTTACATTTATCAGCAAAGAAGACTTTAATAACTATTGTGCTTGCTGTTATTATGGTGGCTGCTATAAGTATTTATGGAATAATAATTGTGAATGCATCTAATTCTAATCCGGAGAGATCACAGACACAGCGTTTCTATACGAGTATTACAGTGCAGCCTGATGATACACTTTGGAATATCGCAGATTCTTATGCTTCAGATGGTGAGAGCCATCAGCAGTATATCAATGCAGTAAAGTCACTTAATAATATGACAGATGATACTATTTATTCGGGACAGAATATAGTTATATATTATACAAAATGATACCCTGGTATGTAGTGTATGAATAGGATGGACACGAATGAAAGGCTATGATTGTATGGACTTTGGATATTTTATCTGATATAATTTATACATTAATATATTATATAATAATCGGAGTTTAATATGACATTTAAAGATTTATTAATAAAACCTGAATTAATTGACGCATTACAGGTTCAAAATATAACACAGCCTACACAGATACAGTGTAAAGCAGCAAAGCCGGTTTTTGATGGAAGAGATATGATAGCATGTTCGAGCACCGGAAGCGGCAAGACACTTGCATATCTGCTTCCTGTTTTATCGTCAGTTGATTTCGCTGAGAACACACTTCAGGCACTTGTTTTAGTACCAACGCAGGAACTGGCATCACAGGTTAATAAGCAGATTCAGCTCTTGTTTGATAATATGCATTCAGATGCACATACACTTATGTTGATTGGTGACGGAAATATTACACGTCAGATTGAAAGTCTGAAGATTAAGCCTGTAATTGCTGTTGCAACACCATCCAGAGCTGCTCAGCTTATAAGAATGAAGAAGTTAAAAGTTCATAATGTAAAGACACTTATACTTGATGAAGCCGATAAGCTTATGGATAAAACATATCTTGAGAGCATTCTTTTCATAAGAAAGTCTCTTATGAAAAGAACACAGGTTCTCTTATTTTCAGCAAGTATAAGTAACAAGACAATAAAGCAGGCTAATACAATAACTTATAATCCTGTTATATATGAATTGTCAAAGGAAAATAAAGAACTTATACCTAAAACAATAAAACATATATTTATAATATCAGACCGTCGTGAACGAATTGAGACACTTCGTAAGATTGCGAAAGCTGTTAATTCAGATAAAACAATGATATTTATTAATACAAAGTACGACCTTGAAGAATCATTACAGAAATTACAATATCATAATTACAATGTTGCGGCATTAGCAGGTAATATAGATAAACAGTCTAAGAAAAAAGCTGTTGAAGATTTTCAAAATGGCAGACTTCAATATCTATTGGCAACGGATGTTGCTGCAAGAGGATTACAGATTGATCATGTATCAACGGTTATTAATGTGAATCTTCCGGAAGAACCAACAGAATATCTTCACCGTGCCGGCAGATGCGGACGTAACAATGAACAGGGATTGTGTATATCAATCATAACCGAGAATGAATTAAATAAGATTAAAAAATATCAGAAAGCATTCAATATAAACATTGTCCAGAAACGTTTGTACAATGGAAAAATTGTTTCAAAATAATGTAATGTTATAAAAATATATATACCCATGCAGAACATGCACGGGTATATATTAATTCATTACTCTAACTTCGTTAAACTGGAGTTTGGCGAAGTGATGTATGTGTGATTAAGGAGGCTATTATGGCAGCAAGTAAGACTTATGCTGAACAACAGAATATAAAATATGCCCAGAAGATAAATGAACTGCTTAAAATATTTCCGGAATTCTGTCGTGAGTATTTTAACAGTCTCGAGTATTCAAAACAGCCGCGTACACGTCTTGCATATGCAAGAGATCTGAAAACATTTTTTGAGTTTCTGATAGCAGAATTTCCACAGTACAGTAATTATCAGATAAGTGATTTTACTCTTCATGATATTGAAAGTGTCACCGGACAGGATATTTCTGATTATTTAAGATATATGAAGGTTTATGATAAGGATGGAACCACTGTCACTAATGATGAACGTGCTGCAAAGCGTAAATTATGCTCATTAAGACGTTTTTATGGTTACTACTACAGATATGAGCTGATATCAAATAATCCGTCCCTGAAGGTTGATATGCCTAAAATTCACGATAAAGCAATTACACGTCTTGATGTAAATGAGGTTGCTGAACTTCTTGATAATGTTGAAAATGGCAATAAGCTGACAACGGCACAGTTAAGGACACACGAAAAATTAAAATGCAGGGATTTAGCACTTCTTACTCTTCTACTTGGTACAGGTATCCGTGTATCAGAGTGTGTAGGACTTGATATTAATGATGTTGATTTTGATAATGACAGAATTAAAGTCGTAAGAAAAGGTGGTTCGGAAAGCTTTGTTTACTTTGGCGATGAAGTACGTGCGGCATTGCTTGATTATATGGAAGAACGCAAACAGATGAATCCTGATTCAGGACATGAAAATGCACTTTTTATTTCTTCAAAAAATAAAAGGCTTTGTGTACGTTCGGTTGAACTTCTTGTTAAAAAATATGCTTCTACCGTAACAACTGTCAAGCATATAACACCACATAAATTAAGAAGTACATATGGTACCAATCTTTATCAGGCAAGCAAGGACATTTACCTTGTTGCTGATGTTCTTGGTCATAAAGACGTCAATACTACAAGAAAGCATTATGCAGAGATTGTCGATGAAAATAAACGCAGTGCACGAAATATTGTTCGTCTGCGTACAGAGGCTGATGATTAAAATGACTAATGATAAATAACAATAAAAATTCCTGTCTGATTTATTAAGTCGGACAGGAATTTTTGTATTTAAAATATATTATGCATTAATTTCAATTGTTCTTACTTCATCATATTTATCAAGAACTTCTTTTGAAGGGGCTTTTGTGAGAAGACTCACAACAACATTTATGATAATTGCAACGATAAATGCCGGTAATAATTCATATATTGCAAAGACACCGCCAAATCCTGATATTACATATTTCCAAAGGAATATCATAATACCGCCTGAAATCATACCTGATATTGCACCATATTTATTAGATCTTCTCCAGAATAATGAAAGAAGGACTACAGGACCAAATGTTGCACCAAAACCAGCCCATGCAAATGATACGATTTCAAATACTGAACTGTCAGGGTTGCCGGCCATAAATACTGCTACAATTGAGATGATAACAACTGTAATTCTTGCAACAATTAAAGCTGCTTTTTCTGAAAGCTTAACACCCATACATTCTCTTACAAGATTCTGAGATATTCCGGAAGCTGCGGCAAGAAGCTGTGAATCTGCTGTTGACATTGTTGCGGCAAGAATACCGGCAAGAATAACACCGGCAGCTATGGCAGCGATTACACCATGAGTGCTTAACAGATGAGCAATTTTTACTATAATTGTCTCAGAGTTTGAACCTGTAAGAATATCAAGAGCACCTGCTTTTGACATGCCGTAACCTACAATACCGATAAATACTGCAACTGAAAGTGAAATTACAACCCAGATTGTAGCAACTCGTCTGGACAATTTTAACTTTTTCTCATCTTCTATTGCCATGAATCTTAAAAGAATATGTGGCATACCGAAATAACCAAGTCCCCATGCAAGTGTAGAACATATTTTTAAGAAACTGTAATTGGATGCTGTACCTGTCTCGGCTGAATATGTTTTAAATAATCCAAGATAGCCCGGAAGCTGCTTTGCATTATCAACAACAGCATCAAATCCTCCGGCAACATTTATACCGAAAACAACAACAACAATAAGTGCTACAGACATAACAATGCTCTGAATAAGGTCTGTTGTACTTGCAGCAAGGAAACCCCCTAATGTACAGTAACATACGATTACAGCAGCACTTATAACCATTGCGGGAAGATAGCTGACACCAAAAAGGCTTGAAAATAATTTACCGCATGCTGCAAAACCTGATGCTGTATAAGGCACGAAAAATACAACAATCATTATAGCTGCAATGCATGATAAGGTTTTACATCCACCGAATCTTTTCGAAAAGAAATCAGGAACTGTGAATGCATCATATCCCTGTGAATACATACGTATTCTTTTTGCTACTATAAGCCAGTTTATGTAAGTTCCGATTGCAAGACCTATCGCTGTCCATGCTGCATCTGCTACACCTGTAAGGTAAGCAACGCCGGGAAGTCCCATTAAGAGCCAGCTGCTCATATCAGAAGCTTCGGCACTCATAGCAGTTACGAAAGGACCAAGCTTTCTTCCGCCAAGATAAAAGTCATCTGAACTTTTGTTTTTCTTGGAATATTGTATACCGATAGCAACAACAACTAATAGATATACAACAATTGATACCATAATTATAATATCAGACATATTATTTCTCCATTCCTCAGTTTTTAGTTTAACTATTAAAGTATAACATAAAATTATAATAAAAGGAATAGATTTTGTTTAATAAATTTACTGCTGTTGATTGGAAGACTGTTGCTGTGATGCAGGTGTCTGCGGCTGTGAGGTCTGAGGCTGTGCTGCGGATGGCAAAGGAGCAGCTGTTGTCTGCTGTTTATTATTGTTATTGTCCGCAGCATTTGATGTCTCACCTTCACCGACAGTCACATATCTGTAGTATGCAAGGTCAGTTCCAAAATTATCAGATAAATAATAAATCAAAGTGTAAACTCCAGGTTTTGTAACGTCAACATTTCCAGAAATTGTTATTGATGAAGTTATATTATTGCCGTTTGTATCAACAGCATAGATACCCTCCCATTTGTCAAATGGCTGGTTGAGTGCTATCTGGCAGTTTTTCACACCTGACATATAATCTATTTTGCCATTTATATTAGCATTTAATGCTTCAGTGTCTGAAGGATCATAATTGGCACCGGCAGCAAGTTTATCCGGTATTTTATAATCAAGAAGAGCTTTTTCATTTGCGTCTTCATATATTTCAACGGGAATATTAACACCACAGTTTTCATATATCCATTTTGCGTCTTTTGCCTGAAGATATATAGAACCTGTATTTGCTGTGATTCCAAGTCTGTTATAGGCATCTACATTGAGCTGTTTTACATTTTGTGACCAATAAGGTACAGAATGTATATATGCACCATTACCAAGAATACATGTATAATGACCATATGTATTTGATGCAAGCATACTCCATGTCTGTTTGTTTGAAATTACAGTGTCACCTGTATTGACATTAGAATTTACAGAACATGCAAAAACAGATAATGGCTTAAACTCACCTGATGAGTCTTTTTTGTATACGGTAATAAAATTCTGTGATTTGTTCACACGCAATTTATAGCCGAGATTATTTTCAACAAAAGCCGAAGTCTCTTTATTATTATCTGATTCGTCAGATTGTGTGATATTATTGTTGGATTGTGAATTTTTGCTTAATTCTTTTATGCTGGTTAGTGCAAAAATTACGGCTGCAAGGAAAACAACCAATATAATTAAATATATCTTTGAGTTGCCGCCCTGCAGCCATTTTTTAATGTCCAGCTTTTTAATTTTCTGATATTTGAATTCCATAGAAAATATATCTGTCCTTAAATAAGCTAAATTATGGTGAAACTTGCGGCAGCTGACATGGTTTTTTGAAATCATGGACACTGTCTGTCTGCCGCGTTAATTAATCTAAAATTTACTTTGCTAAGTTCTTTTCTTTTAATTCGATATACTTGAGGATGAGTTCAATAGAACCATCAATTCCAAGTTCACCGCTGTCAAGACACAGGTCATAGCTCTTTGCTTCGCCCCACTTCTTGCTTGAATAATAATTATAATAACTAGCTCTTCTCTTATCAGTCTTCTGGATTAAATCAGTAGCCTTAGATTCTGAGAGATCATACATTTTTTTGATTCTTTCAACTCTCTTGTCAAGACTTGCTTTAACCCATACACTTACTGCAAATGGATCATCTTCAAGTGCATAATCGGCACAACGTCCAACGATGACACATGATTCTTTCTGTGCAAGTTTCTTGATTGCATCGAACTGAGCAAGGAAAACCTTGTGATTAATAGGCATATCAACATATGAATTAGAATAACCTAAAGAATATGTATCCATAACTAATGAATATAAAAAGCTGTTTGTTGGCTTTTCATCCTGTGATGCAAAAAGTTCCTGACAAAGACCACTTTCCTTTGCTGCAAGCTCAAGTAATTCTTTGTCATAACATTTGATACCAAGTCTTTCTGCGAGCTTCTGTCCAATCTCATGACCACCGCTTCCGAATTCTCTGCCGATTGTAATAACTGTTCTTTCGTCCATAACAATTGTCCTCCTTAACTGCACGAATTTTTATGCTTACATTATATATTATTTTTCGTAAAAAATCTACAAATTTATATAATTTTCACATATTTTCAATCTTTTCAATCTTCATAATGATCAATATGAAGCAGTATATCCATCAGGAAATCTTTTATATCTTTTGCATTTTCATTGGCAATTACACTGTATTCGCGTGGTGTTACGCATACAATTTTCAAATTGCAATATCCTTTGGCTGAAAACATATATGATTTATTCCATGTAATATTTTTTATTGCCTCTTCAACTTCATAAGATGGTTTATTGCGTGTAATTATGATAAAAGAAATATGGGAATACAGATGATGCTTAACAGGATATTTTCCATCACCTCTGACGAAATGAGGCTCAATGCTGTTTATGGCAAAATCTTTTAAATTATTTAATGTGTGCATGTCAAGATTGTCACTGTTTATAAAAAACAGATGCTCAAAACAGCGGGTATCCCAAAGTTTTGATTCATCGCCTGATGTCTCAAAACGATTGTTGTGATTGTAGCAATATGCATAAATAACAAATTTTCTGCCATTAAAATAATAGTTATGATAAATATCAAATTTATCTGATATACTGTTTAAAATAATATCAATAAATTCTTTTCTTCTCATCTATATGCTCTCCTATTACTACCTGCCGTTGCTTTCAAGATCATTAAGAATCTTTTGAAAATAATCCGGTAAAGGTGCTTCAAATTCCATATATTTACCTGTTCTTGGATGAACAAATCCGAGGACTCTTGCATGTAATGCCTGCCCCGTAATATTATATGGCGATTTACCGCTTCCATATACATCATCTCCAAGAAGCGGATGTCCAATACTTGACATGTGTACACGTATCTGATGTGTGCGTCCTGTTTCAAGCTGGCATTCAACATGTGCAAACTGTTTGAAATTTTCAAGGACGCGGTAATGTGTGACTGCACGTCTGCCGCTCTGGTCAATTGCTACTTTTTTTCTATCTTTGCGGCTTCTTGCAAGCGGTGCATCAACTGTACCTGATTCCACAGAAAACGGATTCCATACAATTGCATTATACTTCCTTGTTATATCATGGACTGCAAGCTGTGCAGCTATGCGGCTGTGTGCAAAATCATTTTTACATGTAACAAGCACTCCTGTTGTATTCATATCAATTCTATGCACAATTCCCGGTCTTGATACACCATTTATTCCGGAAAGATTATCTTTGCAGTGATACATTAATGCATTTACCAATGTTCCACTGTAATGACCTGCTGCAGGGTGAACAACCATTCCCTTTGGTTTATTGACAACTATTATATCATCATCTTCATATATTATATCAAGAGGAATATTTTCCGGTTCAATCTCAGGTGTTTTACATTCAGGTACAGTGATATTTAAAACATCACCGGCTGCTACTTTATAATTACTTTTCACATGTTTGTCATTGGCAAGTACCAGCTCATCCTTTATTATTTTCTGTATAAATGATCGTGAATATTCTGTCAGTGTATCTGATAAAAACTTATCAATCCTTACTCCGTCTGCCGCTTCATCAACGTTTAATATTAATGTTTCAGGTGAATCACTCATTGCTGCCCTTTCTGTCAGGCTTTAAAAAATTAAAGTCCTCATCTTTGTATATAAATAATATCATAATTATAAATAATGCAAGTCCGATTGTAACATAGCAGTCAGCGACATTAAAGACCGGAAAATTGATAAGTCTGAAATATATAAAATCTCTTACATAACCAAGAAAAAGCCTGTCTATAAAATTGCCAACAGCACCGGAACCCAGAAGTATTATTGTAATACGCATTAACATATATTTTTTTGTTGTTGGCAGTTTATATGTGATATAAACCAGAACTGCCATAATGATAACAGTAAGCACAAGGAAAAATATTCTTCCACCGCCAAACATTCCCCAGGCTGTTCCTGTATTTTCGATATAATAAAATTCCAATACATTTTTGATTAGCGGTATTGTTTTTGTAGTCTTTAATGCATCAACCATTATTATCTTGCTAAGCTGGTCAAAAAATGTAAGGATTGCAACTGATATAACAAATATTAATATGGATTTTAAGCTGCTGTTTTTTTCTTTCATATAAAAATCACCTCATTGATTATTCTATAACTATATTTTTCAAAGAACGACGCATAGTATTATCGTCAACAGTCATATCAATGTATGCTTCCCCGACTTTTTTTAAAAGAATGAATTTTACTTTGTTGCCATCCATTTTTTTATCATTTTTTGAAGCGGCAATTACATCATCTATTGTAGTTTTATCAACTGTCATAGGGAAATTATATGCTTTGAAAGTATTATAAATATCATCATATTCTTCTTTTGTGATTGTGCCTCTTTCAACACATATATTAAGTGCTGCTATCATGCCAAGAACAACACATTCTCCGTGATAAAGTTCAAAGTTCATCTGTTTTTCAATGGCATGTCCAAGTGTATGTCCGAAATTAAGCTGTGCACGTTCACCTTTCTCAGTAGGGTCGTTTTCTACAACTTTACGCTTTATTTCACAGCTTCTGTAAATCATTTCTTCAAGATACCCACTGTCCAGAGCGGCAATTTTTTCAATATTATCTTTGAGCCACTGGAAATATGAAGCATCTTTTATAAGACCATGTTTTAATATTTCACCAAAACCGGAATTAAAAAGTCGTGTATTTAATGATGAAAGTGTGGATGTGTTCATATATACAAGGCGTGGCTGATGGAATGCACCTACCATGTTTTTGTATGCACGGAAATCTACACCTGTTTTTCCGCCAATGCTAGAATCTACCTGTGCAAGAAGTGATGTCGGAACCTGTATAAAATCAATGCCGCGAAGATATGTTGCAGCAGCAAATCCTGTAAGATCGCCGACAACACCGCCGCCGAGGGCTACAAGCATATCTTTTCTGTCAAATTTATTTTTTATGAGAAATTCATACACATCCTGGACTGTATTAAGATTTTTGTTCTTTTCTCCGGCTTCAAATGTATAGACAAATATGTTGTTGCCTGTTTCTTTAAGACATTGTGCAACTTTATCTGCATATAGCGGACCAACATTGCTGTCGGTTATAACTGCAAGTTTTCTTCCTGATATTTCAAGTTTTGTTACATTTTCGGCAAGTTTTGAAAAATCATTTTCAATAACAATGTTATAACAAGGTTTCTGATTGTAATTTACTGTAATTAATTTTGACATATAGCACTCCAAATTTTTTATTGTATATGGTAAAATACCACCTGAAGCTGTAATTGCAACAGGTGGCAGTTTTTCTTAGTTTTTAAAAGATGATAAGTCTATTCCTCCTGCGACAAGTTCAGGTATGTCACCTGAAATATCAACATTAGGAGGTGTTACAAGGAATATGTAACTTGTTATTTTCTGAAGATTGCCCCTCATTGCATAACATGAACCAGCTGAGTAATCAATAACTCTTTGTGCAACCTCAACATGAATTCCTTCAAGATTAAGAACTACTGCCTTGCCACTTAAAAGAGTATCTGTTATATCACTTGCATCTTCCATTGATTCAGGTCTTATTACAACAACTTCAAGTCCTCTTGAACCTGCCGGTTTAATCGGAACGACTTTTTTGCCTCCGAACTTAGGCTTGTCTGTAGATTTTATTGATGTATCGTCATCATCTGCATCATCATCATACTTTTTGCTTCCACCAAAAAGTTTCTTTCTTGTCGAACCTTTGTCTTCCTCGTCTTCTTCGTCGTATTCATCATAATCATCATATTCGTCATCATAGTCATCATCACCATGAAGTTTGAATACGTTAATAACACCATCTAAAATACCCATCACATCTATCTCCTGATTTATTTGTTATAATTACGAGCCCCAAATATCGCTGTACCTACTCTGACCATTGTAGCACCCTCCTCAACCGCTGTGATATAGTCATTAGTCATTCCCATCGAAAGGACATCCATATGAATATTATCAATGTTTTTGCTGTTTATGTCAACACATAATTGTTTCAAATCGCGAAAATATTTACGATTATCTTCAGGATTGGAAACATATGGAGCACTTGTCATAAGTCCTCGTATATTAAGTCCCGGAAGTTTTGCAATTTCTGTTACTGTTTCAATCCCGTTTTCAAGTGTGATTCCGAATTTGTTTTCCTCAAGTGCAACATTGACTTCAATAAGAATATCAGCTGTTACATTTCTTTTTACAGCTTCTTTGCTTATTTCACGGGCAAGTTTTACCGAGTCAACTGAATGAATCATAGCTACTTTTCCAACAATATATTTAACTTTGTTAGTCTGTAAATGACCTATCATATGCCATTCTATATCATCAGGGAGAGTATCAATCTTAGAGACAAGCTCCTGAACATAATTTTCTCCGAATGTACGTATACCTGCATTATAGGCATCCATAAGCATTTCATTTGGTTTCGTTTTGCTTACGGCAATCAAAGTTACATCTTTGGGATTGCGTCCCGAACGCAGACATGCCTGTTCAATATTTTTTTTAACATTTTCAATATTTAATGCAATATTAGTTTCCATGTCATACCTCTTTTATAAATATTTTTAATAAATAAGCTGATTAAGTGAATATTTTTCTGCATCAAGCACTATTCTGTCATAGATTGACACGCCGTGCGAAATGCTTTTTTTTGAAATTACATACTCATTGTTTTCATCTATTATGTCAACAAGTTTAAATGTTGTATAACCGGTATTAATGCAATATACGCCTTTAAGTTTTTCAACGGCACCGATAACATATCGTTCTGTTGAATCAGGCTTAACAATATTACTTCCGGCTGTAAAATCTTCTTTGCTGACATAGCACACATTATCATTTGATTTATAAATATCAGCGGTAACAAAACGTGTTGTTTTATCACCATTTGTTGAATATTCTTCACATATAAAACCATATGTATTGCTGTTTCCACCGGTTGTAAGATAAGCTTTTGGAATTGTATAAAACTCTTCTTCAGTAATTGCTGAAACAGGTATTTTAAGGCCTGTGTTGCTTGTCGAAGTAAGCTCTATATCAAGAAAACGTTCATTGGCATATCGTATCATATATTTATTGAGACCAATTATTCCGTAATAATTGCCGTCTTTATTTGAAATCGTAAATGAACCTGATGTTATAGTGTTATCTTTTTTTATCTTAATTGATACACTTGACTTTTTATCAAGTTCATATGCTGATATATCTTTTTGGTCAAGCATAATGCATATATACCAGTTTTCGTCAGTTACGAGTTTATATGCCGGGCTTCCGGCAACTACGATATCTTCTGATTTGAGATTTTCTTTTTTGTAATTATTTTTATTAAATAAATCAGCAGAAAGATTATCTGTTGTAACATTTTCGTATCCATCTGTATAGTATGCGACTACACCGGATTTTTCACTCTTTATTGTCTGGAAAAGATTCTGGCTTCCGGTACTTGAAATTATGCTGTCAAGATTAGCGATTATATTTTCATTCATTGCCTGAAGCACCGCGGAATTCAGGTCTGTTTTCAGGTTATATATATCATAAAAATTGCTTCCGTCATAGTTAGTGCGGAAGTTATTAAGCATTGATTTGATTGATGCCAGATTCTGTTTTGATAACGAATTTTCATCGCTTTTTGTATACTGTGAAAGAATCTGTGATACACGGCCTGTTTCATCTACAGTACATATTGTATCATCAACTTTAACACGGCTGCTTTCTTTTTTGTAATAATTAATATCTCCTGAATATCCGGAATTAACAATTTCTTCTGTGCGAAGTGCGATTCCGGTAAATGTTGCATCAGATGTCAAAGCACCCATATCAACCTCATATGTTCTGACTTTTGATTTTGTAAGGTAAAGCGAAATAAAGCCTACAACATATATTAATATTATGGCAAATATAAATGCGGCTGCTTTCGGTCTTCTTTTATATTTTATGACTTTACGGCTGCTTTTTTTTCTATTATCTTTTTTACGATTGACTTTGGTGTGATTATTTCCCATAATAATCCTCATTTCTGATTAAAATTCCATTATTTTTCAAACATACTTATAATACTAAATGACATAATAATAAAAGCAGCTGATAAATCAAGGAGGTTGAATATGAATTCAAAATGTATTGATTATACTACTTTAACAATTATTATAATCGGAGCGATAAACTGGGGGCTTATCGGCTTTTTTAACTTTAATCTTGTCGCTTTTTTATTTGGACAGGCAACATGGATATCGCGTGTAATATATGCAATTGTTGGTCTGTGTGGACTGTACCAGATAAGTGTATACGGCAGAATCAGGGATTTAAGCGATTAAACTGTACCGCACAGGTAAATTATGCCGGCATCAGCTTAATTAAAGCTTAGCCGGCATATGCTTTCCTACTGATATATTTCTCTCCATTCCATATCACCACGTTCAAGTGACTTTATAAGAAGTTCTGCTGTTGCAAGATTAGTTGCAAGTGGAATGTTATACATATCACATAAAATAGAAATTCTCTCTGAGTTTGGTTCATATGATTTTGGATTTACAGCATCCCGAAGAAAAACGACCAGATCCATCTGATTGCTCTCAATTAATGAACATAACTGGACATCTCCCCCAAGTCTTCCGGCAAGAAATTTATGCACTGAAAGATTAGTAACCTCTTCAATAAGCTGTCCTGTTGTTCCTGTAGCGAAAAGCTGATTCTTATTTAAAATTCCTCTGTAAGCTATGCAGAAATTCTGCATTAACTTTTTCTTTGAATCGTGTGCAATCAAACCAATGTTCATATTACAATACCCTTTCTCATTTTATATTCTATCCTTTAAAATCATCCGCAAAAATATCATCATCTCTTTCAACTTTTCTTTGCAGACTTACATTAAGAACTACTCCCATTGATATAAACAATGAAAACAGTGATGTCAGTCCATAACTGAAAAATGGAAGCGGAAGACCTGTATTTGGCAGGAGTCTTGTTACAACACCTATATTAATGAATGTCTGGAAACCTATATATGCCGAGACACCACAGCATATCAGCCGCCCGGCAAAGTCTTTTGCCTTTACTGCTACAATTATACACTCTATAACAATCCATGACAATAGTAGAATCGTTATACATCCACCGACAAATCCTAATTCTTCACCAATTACGGCAAAAATAAAGTCATTCTGGGCTTCTGCTATATAATGAGCATTTTTTAATGAGGAAGGATCATCATTATTAAGCCCTTTTCCACTTAACTGTCCTGAACCGATTGCACGTTCTGCATATTCCTGCTGATAATTGGAATCATCATATTCATTGGCATCTGAGTTAAGGAAGGCCATAATTCTTGTTCTTTGATAATCCTGTATAAAAAATACTTTGTTATCGGGATTGCTTATATAAATCATAAATCCGCTTACAACAGGCACAATTATGAGAAGTGCAATTCCGATTATTTTATAACTTAATCCTGCACAGAAAATTACTGTAAATAATATAAGAAATGTCAATAATGTTGTCGAAAGATTCGGTTGTTTCAAAATAAAAGCGAGCGGTATTGCAAGTAAAATTGCAAGTATTGTAAGAAATCTCCAATCGTTAATCTTATCTTTATACATGCATAAAAGCTTTACTGTAAAGAGAATTAGAAGCAGTTTTGTAAACTCTGACGGCTGGAACTGTCCGATAAGAGGAACTTTTATCCATCTTTTAGCACCATGGCTTTCATGACCAAACAGTTTAACAGCAAGCAATGCAGCAAGATTGACAATGTAAATAAGCCAATAATACTTCAAAATCCAGTTGTAATCTATAAAGGATACTGCAGCCATCAAAAAAAGTGATATTGCAAGACCTATGCACTGTCTTATCGTATATGCTGAATTGGCACTGTTGATAACAATTATACCAAATCCGGATGTAATAAGCAGTGCTATAACAAGTCTTATATTATATGAACGCAACTGATATTTTTTTAACATAAAAAATCCTCGTTAATCCTATTATTATTTATCGCTGTTACGCATATCTTTAATAGGAATATTTGCAAATAATGCAGGCACAGAGCCATTGTTTGTATCAGATTCTGTTGATGTAATCTGAATATCAAGTCCTTCTGCATCTATAACCATATATTTTGATATTACTTTTATAATATCATTTTTAATCATTTCCATGACTTCTGGCGAACAGTTCGCACGGTCCGAAACTAATAAAAGTTTAAGTCTGTCTTTTGCAACATCACCAGAGCCTTTTTTCTTAAATAAATCTAATAAGCTCATACATATTCTCCAATCTTTGGCACACGTATAATGTGCATCTATAGCTGCAAAATTAAATATTATTTGCCGCCTTTAAATAAAGCTGAAAGTTTTTTAAAGAAACCACCCTTGCCATTAAGATCAAGGAAAGGTACTTCTTCTCCGATTATTCTATGGCAGATATTCATATATGCCTGTCCGGCAAGTGAATCATCACCAACAAGAGGCTGGCCCTTATTAGTAGCAACTACTATATTTTCGTCATCAGGAACTGCACCAATTACATTAAGCTGTAAAATATCATTAACATCTTCAATTGACATCATTTCGCCACGGTTGACCATGTCCATGCGGATTCTGTTGACAATTAAGTCTTCATGATCTTTAAGTCCGTGTGCATCGAGAAGTCCCACAATTCTGTCTGCATCCCTTATAGCTGAAACTTCAGGTGTTGTGATAACCAAAGCTCTGTCTGCACCTGCGATTGCATTCTGGAAGCCCTGTTCAATACCAGCTGGGCAGTCAAGAATTATGTAATCAAAACCTTCAGGGTCAGATTTGAGTTCATCGAGTAACTTTATCATCTGCTCAGGAGTTACGGCTGATTTATCTCTTGTCTGTGCTGTAGGAAGAAGATAAAGCTTAGGGCATCGTTTATCTGTGATTAATGCCTGCTTTATACGGCAGTTTCCTTCAACAACGTCAACGAGATTGTATACAATTCTGTTTTCAAGTCCAAGAACAACATCAAGGTTTCTAAGACCTGTATCTGTATCAATCATTACTACTTTCTTTCCAAGTTTTGCAAGTCCTGTGCCAATATTGGCTGTTGTAGTAGTCTTGCCAACTCCGCCTTTTCCAGACGTTACTACAATTACTTCACTCATTATATGCCTCCCGGTTAATTAATACTATTAAATTACATTATGCGTAATTTTTTCAATTAAATCAATAATTTTTTAAAATTCTTTCAAATTCTTTTCTTTAAATTCGTATATCTTCAAGAATATCGGATGTAAGTTCTTCTATATAAATATTTCCGTCTTCAACAAACGATATTTTAGGCATCACACCTTTATTTTTGCTCTTTTTCTTTGGAGCACTGTCTGAACTTCTTGCTATGACATCTGCAATCTTTATCTGCATAGGATTCATTTCAAGTGCAACAACAAATGCATGTTCGTCTCCGTTTGCACCGGCAAAAACATTACCGCGTAAGCTTCCAAGCACAATTACATTACCGGCAGAGATTATGCGTCCGCCAGGATTTACATCGCCAAGAACAATTACACTTGTCTCAGATTCAAGAACCTGTCCGGAACGGAGTGTTCCCTTATAAAACAGGCCTTCTGACGTACCGCCGGCATTATTGTTGTGTGCAGTTGTAGTGCCCGGCATTTCTTCCTGCAGTTCTGTCTGTGTTTTTACTGCCGCTTCAAATAAAGCATCACGTTCTTTATCAAGGTCTACAATACATAAAATATTCATTTCTGTTTCTTCCTGGATAATTTCCATAAGCTGTATCTGCTGGTCTTCTGACAAAAACCTGCCTTCAAACGCAAGTGCCATATCAGCTTTTCCAAAGAAAGCCGCTGATTGTCGGAATTTTTCTCTCACACTGTTTTTTAAATCGGCGAAGCTGTCATCGCCGTTTAATACAACAGTTATACCATGTTTGTTACCTTTAATAATAACAGTATTACTCACCCTCATCACCTCGTTACTATATTATTCAAGTCCAAAATAAAGATTAAGGACTTTGGCAGTAAGCTCAGATGCCTGCGAACCAGAATAACCATGAGGTATTGATACTGCCATTGCAATCTGTGGATTGTCATATGGAGCATAACTTATCATCATGGCATGGTCAGGCTCTTTTTTATTTTCCTGGGCTGTACCGGACTTAGCTGCAAAATTAAGATTTACTTTTGACAATGCAGAATACGTATTTACAACGAGATTCATTCCGTAATGAACCGTATCCCATATTGACTGGCTTATATTCATGACATTGGCAACCTCAGCACTGTTATCTCGTATAAGATTACCATTGTTATCTGTAATCTTATCAATAAGTGTAAGGTTGTAGCATGTTCCTGAATTAGCAACTGTTGTTACATATCTTGCAAGATTAAGTGTACTGTAAGCATGATTACCCTGTCCGATTGCTGAATATACCGCATCAATATTAGATGCACTAGGTGCTTTCTCGGCAATCTCAATACCAGACATTGTTGCAAGACCAAGCTCTTCTGCATATTTCTGCATTACAGAAGTTGCATATGTGTTATCAAATAATCCATTGCTTAAAGCAAGGTTGTAACCTACATTATAGAAGAATAAGTTACATGAGTCCCTGATGGCTGTTGTAACTGTCTCTGTTCCATGACCGCTTCGTACCCAGCATCTTGGACTAGGTGTAATTTTATCAAATGTACCACTACAGTAAAATGAAGTTGAAGGATTGATAATTCCCATATCAAGAGCCATGATTGAAGTACATACTTTATATGTTGAACCCGGAGCATTCTGAGCCTGAGTTGCCCAGTTATAAAGCGGGTTGGATTTGTCATTGTTAAGCTGCTTGTAATAGTCTGCATCTATTGTTCCGGACATTCTGTTATTGTCATAACTTGGATATGATACAAGTGCAAGAACATTACCATTGTTAGGGTCGGTTATTACGCATGAACCTGAACATGGCTGTAATGCAAGCTGTGCAGGTGTTATTCTCTTTGATGATATACAGCTGCTCATAAAATCGTATGCAGATATTCTTCCCGAACTTAATGCCTGATAATCATCATCACCCTGAAGAAATCCCTGCTCAAATAACATCATACATACCTGTCGTCCGGATATATTGCCGTTCTCAATCATATACTTGTATAATTTTTTATGGAAATCTGCATCAGTCTCTAAAACATCAAATATATAATTGACAAGTTCATTATATGCTTCATCAAGGCTTGTATACTGTTCCGATGTAAAATCTGACATATTAATCCAGTTTTTTGTGATAGAATATCTTAAAAGCTGTTCAAGACTTGTTGAATTGCCATTAGTCCAGTCTTTATATACAGAATCATTCGTATCAACATTATTGGAATTAAATATGCCATTTGCTTTTAATAAATCTTTGTAAATATACCAGATATATGCCTGTTCTTCTTCTGAAAGCTGTCCATATGCTGTAGGTGATGATGTAAGTTCACTTCTTAACAAGTCAAATATCTGTTCTTTTTTAGACTGGAATGCTGCATACACATCACGTTCATTTTCAGTATTTCCCTGTGCAATCTTACTTGTTGATACTAGATTGTTATCAATAAGAGCAAAATACACCTCAGGTATAGTAATATAAATATTGTTAATATCACCGGTTGAAGCATTATACGTATACTTTGTAGTACCGCTTGTAAGGTTTGATGAAATTATAGATACAAGTTCATCTTCAATTGCATTGTATATCTTTTTCTGAAGTTCTATATCAATTGTAAGATATACGTCATTGCCAGCCTTCGGGTCAGTCTCATCTAACACTTCAGTTATTCGTCCTACGGTATCTACATATACGGTTTTTGAACCTTTTTCACCTGAAAGTTCCTGTTCCATTGACTGTTCAATGCCGGCTTTACCTACAACATCATTGTTTTCATATGATGAGTTTTGCTCTTTTAATGTTGCAAGTTCGGTTGTAGACACAGTACCCGTATATCCGAGAATTTGTGAACAGTATACACTGTCAACGTATTTACGGATATACTGCTGTTCAACCGTAACACCTGCAAGCTCATCTGAATTTTCAAGAATAGCTGCAACTGTCTGGTCGGAAACTTCATTAGCAATTGTAAAACTGATATATCTGTTATATGAATTTGCAGACATTAAAAGCCTTAAATTGATAATCTCAAGCACATGTTGAGGCGTGTATTCCTGCTGGTTAATTCCATAACGTGAGCAGAGTGAATCAATCATCTGTGAAGCAGATGAATTCTTTTGTTCATCAGATAACTGAGCAATTGTCTGCGTACCATAGGTATCCCTTTGAAATCTTAAAAGAGAGTTACCGCTCACAGTGTACTGGTAAGAACCATTTTCATATGTAATCTGGAAATCATTAGAATACTTATCACCTTTTTCTTCGATTATATTAAGTGTCTTATTAATTGCATTATTGATTGTTGCATTTTTAATGTCATTATCTTTGTATGTGCCGCTGTCACTGATTTTAACTGCAAATGCAAGTTCATTATACGCAAGAAGCACACCATTTTTATCAAAAATACGGCCTCTTGTCGCAGCTACACTTGTAGTTTTCTTTATAGATTCAGTAAGATTAGTTGCATATGATTCGCCATTTATAATCTGAAGTGAAAATAATCTGCTTACAAGTACCGATGCAAGTACTACAAATACAAGCACTAACGGAACAAGTCTTGACTTTAGTAAACTTAAACAATAGTCAAATATTTCTCTCATCAAATTTATTTACTCTCCTTTTATCTCTGACATTAAGATGTGAATTAAGCCATACAAGCGGCTTATACAATATTACAAAAGCAAGCATTGTATAAATCATCTCTGGTATTATAAATCTTGTCAGGAAAAATACAATATTCAGCCTGTTATGAAGAAGGAAATTACCTATATATGATAAAAATTCATATATTAAATCTCCTGCTGAAACTATAATAAGCGGAAATATAATTTCTGTGCCTTCATATCTTCTGTAAAATATACCTGCAAGGTATCCTATGTATATAAATACAAGCGAAGAAAAACCAAATAATGATGAAGCCGATAAATCATATAATGCACCGGCAAAAAATCCTGTAAACATACCTTCATTTTTGCCATTAAAATATCCAAAAATAACAGGTATAATTATAAGCAGATTTGGCATAATTCCAGCAATGCTGATTACTCTTCCAAGTGTTACCTGAAAAAGATAAAAAAGCAAAATTATAATTAATTCTCCTATTTTTCTTTTCATAATGCTCCTTATATGATTACCGGTACAAGTTTAATTTCCGTTTTCTTTTTTCTTAGTAATTACAAGAACTTCCTGAAGATGACCAAAATCAACGGCAGGAACAAGATATCCTGACTGCGTAAGGTTATTGGCATCTGTTGTCACATCCTTTGTATATCCTATAAGAATACCAGGAAGATATTTGCCGCTTATGTTAGATGTAACTATCTTATCGCCATTACGGATTGTTATTCCGTTTTTAAAATATTGTATATGGATAAGTCCCTGATCCATAAGCTCAATATCTCCGCGGATTGTGCAGACATCCCCTGTATCAATAAGCTGTCCACTGACATAACTTCCATCTTCTATAATGCTCTTTACAACAGAATAATTCTTACCGACTTCTGTTATGATTCCTACCAGACCGCCGCCGGCAATTACATTCATGTCTGTCTCAAGACCATCATCACTGCCTTTGTCTATAGTAAATGTAGAAAACCAGTTGTCGGATGATGTTCCGATTATTCGGGCTCCTGTTTTTGGATATTCTGTATATTTTGCATCAAGTTCATACAATTCACGCAGCCTGTCAAGCTCATAAGTATCCTGCTTTAAACGGTTATTTTCTTCTGTAAGATTATCAACCTGCTCATTAAGCTTTTCATTCTCATCTAAAAGCCTGTTGACTTCCTGAAGTCTGTCGTAACCGTCAGTTGCCCATAATCCCATATAATTCATTCCCTTTTGCAGAGGAACTACTACAGCAGAGACAACATTTTTTAAAGGGGTGACAAGTTTGTTGGTAAAAAAACTGATTGCGATAAATATCACGCAAAGTCCTGTCACCAGAATTAGTATGAATTTAGAAGTGAAAATTTCTGAAAACTTTTTTTTCATTTTACAAATTCCTTACATCTGTTCTAATACACCATATGATAATTATTAATCGTAAGTCTTATCCTGAGGAGTATATGCAACGCCTGCAAAATCAGGATTTGTAACTACGCCCATAAGACCTCTGACAACGCTTTCAGATGGATTTTCTACGATATTAACTGAAAGATTTGTCTCCTGGTTGATGAATTTTTCAAGGTTATTGATATTTGATGTACCACCTGATACATATATGCCGTTCTTGATAATATCAGCAGCAAGTTCTGGCGGAGTACGCTCAAGAATAACTTTTATTGAATCCATAATTGAATGAAGCGGGTCAACGATAGCCTGATAAATTACATCGGATGATATGTCAACGCTGACAGGAAGTCCTGAAAGGACATTACGGCCAAATCCCGGTGCAAAATGCTCTTCTGCCTTGACTGCACTTCCGAGTTCTTTCTTTAAACCTTCTGCAGTCTTGCTTCCGATTACAAGATTATATACTTTACGGACATTGCTTATAATGCTGTCATCAAGCTTATTACCGCCAATTTTAACTGATTTGCTGATAACAATACCACCGAGTGAAAGAACTGAAATCTCAGTTGTCTCAGCACCGATATTTACAATCATGATACCTCTTGATTTTGTTACATCAAGTCCGGCACCAATGGCATCAGCTACAGGTTTGTCAACAATATATATATTTTTTGCTTTAACTTTTGAATCAGCAACAAGTTCATAGAAAGCTCTTTTTTCTACTTCTGTCACATCTGTAGGAACTGCAATATAGAAATCTGTATTCCCCGGTGCTTTCTTATCACCATTAATCTTGTTGAAAAAGCTTAAAAGAAGTGTCTGCATATTTTCAATGTCTGCGATAACACCAAATTTAACCGGAAATGAAACCTCGATATTTTCAGGTGCTTTTTCATACATTTCATATGCTTCATCACCAAATGCAAGAAGGTCTTTCTTATTTGCAATTGCGATGATATTCTTTTCGTTTAAGATATCCTCCTTATCTTTACAGCACATTTTAAAATTACTTGTGCCAATATCAACTCCGTAAATGTTTGCCATGATTATGGACTCCTTTCGTTTACATATATTCTTTTTCTTTAAGACTAGTATACTTATTATCCCCGATTATTATATGGTCTAACAGATGTATTCCCATAATTTCTCCTGCTTCGGCAACTCTTTTTGTGACAAGTATGTCATTTCTGCTCGGAGTTTCATCACCGCTTGGGTGATTATGCAGAAGTATTATGGATGATGCACCGTATTTTAATGCTTCCATAAATATTTCTCTCGGATTAACCAGTGATGCATTGACTGTGCCGACAGATATTATACAGTCTCTTATACGGCAGCATTTGTTATCAAGGAGAACGAGAATAAGATGCTCTTTATCAAGTCCTCTCAAATCCTGCATGTAATAACCTGCTATTGTCTCAGGCGAAGAAAAATCAAGCTTTACAGCTGCTGTCTTTTTTGCAATTCTTCTTGCCAGTTCACATATGCACTGTATCTGCACTGCCTTAACCCTGCCAACACCCTTAATCTTCATAAGTTCCGGTATTGACAGATTCGCAAGACCGATTAGCGAATCATTATCATTAGTATCAAACCTGCCACACATCTTTATGATTTCTTCTGCAAGTTTTGTGGCATCAATCCCTTTCGTTCCGGTTCTTAAAATCGCTGCAATAAGCTGTGCATCACTTAATGATGACGCACCCAGTGCCATACATCTCTCATATGGCCTATGCTCATTCTCTCCGGTATGGGAATTTAAAAAATAACCTGATTCGTACAATTTGTCATCCTTTCCGGACAAGCGGATAATCAGATGAATCTGTAAATCACAATGGCAGCTATCACGCCAATAATACTTGCCACTGTAATCTTAATTTGCAAAGCAAATGTAATAACCAATATTCCCAGATCAAGAACAAGTGGATTACCGTTACTGTTGATGCCAAACGTATTGCCGTATGAGAGCCATGAAAGTCCTGAAACTCCTGCTGTCACCTCGGATATAAGTCCGCCGATAACAATGCCAATCATAATAAATAAAAGTAAAAGCCATCCGTTTTTGTACTTAGAAATACTACTCATGTCACTCCATTTCCGCTAAAAAGCATATAAATTTACAAATTAAGCTAAATTATTATATCATACTTTTTTTATAATGTATATAAACTTTTTTATGATATTAAAGTCAAATTATCACCATTATTCGACAGTGATTAATCCTTCTTCATACATTTTCTGCATGCTCATTATAATTCCAAGTTTCGCATGATACCATGTGAGTCCACCCTGGAAATATGCTGCATATGGCTCTCTTAAAGGTCCATCAGCACTAAGTTCAATTGATGAACCCTGCACAAAAGCACCTGCTGCCATAATGACATCGTCATCATACCCAGGCATCGCCCATGGCTCAGGAGTAACAAAACTGTCAACAGGTGCAGCAGCCTGAATACCTTTGCAGAATGTAATAAGTCCTTTTGCTGAACGCAGTTCAACTGCCTGAATTATATCGTAACGTTCTTCTTTTCCGTCAGGAACAACTTTAAATCCAAGCTTTTCATAAGCATTTGCTGCAAATATAGCACCTTTTAATGCACCTGCAACTACAGTCGGAGCAAGGAAAAGTCCCTGATAAAACTCTTTGTTTACGCCACCGATTGTCGCACCTACTTCCTTTCCGAGTCCCGGTGAAGAAAGTCTGTATGCAGCCTGCTCAACACATTCTTTTGTTCCTGCAATATAACCGCCGCATGGTGCAAGTCCACCACCAGGATTTTTAATTAAAGAACCGACAACCATATCTGCACCAACTTCGGTAGGTTCGATACGCTCAACAAATTCACCATAGCAGTTATCTACCATGCAAATAACATCCGGTTTTATTTCTTTTATGAATGAAATAAGTTCGCCTATTCTTTCAACTGAAAGTGTAGGACGGCTTGCATATCCTTTTGAACGCTGGATAGTAACAAGTTTTGTCTTTTCATTTATTGCCTTTTTAATATTTTCGTAATCAAAGCTTCCGTCAGCAAGCAGGTCTACCTGTCTGTAAGAAACGCCATATTCTGCAAGACTTCCTTTGGAAGGTCTGATGCCTATTATTTCATCCATAGTATCATATGGCTTTCCTACAGGTGATAAAAGTTCATCGCCAGGACGCAGATTTGATGAGAGTGCAATGTTCAGTGCATGTGTGCCACAGATAATCTGTGGCCTTACAAGTGCGGCTTCAGCCTTGAATATATCTGCATAAACCTGCTCAAGCGTATCTCTTCCGTCATCATTATAGCCATATCCGCTTGTACCATTTAAATGCATTTCAGCAACATGGTTTTTCTGCATTGCATTAATAACTTTCATCTGGTTATATTCTGCCGTCTCATCAATTTTCTCAAAGCGTTCCTTTAATCCTGCTATTATATTTTCACTGTAATCATATACTTTTTCGGATATTCCGAGCTGTTCACAGTACATTTTCTTAATATCGCTGTTCATTATATTTCTCCCTGTTTGTTTTTTATTATTTCAATCATTGCTTCAAGCATATCATCTTTTGAATGATTGTAATTTTCATAATTAATCCATGTGACATCTTTTTCACGGCGGAACCATGTCAGTTGTCTTTTTGCAAAATGTCTTGTATCCTGTTTTATCAATTCTTTGGCTGTATCAATATCATACATGCCGTCAAAATAATCAAACATTTCCTTATATCCGATACCCTGCATTGAAATATTTTCTCTTGTAAGCCCCGAATCAATAAGTCTCTTTACTTCCTGTTCAAGCCCTTCTTCAAACATCTCATCAACCCGTCTGTCGATTCGTTCATATAGAAGCTTTCTGTCATCGTTTAATACAAAATAGACAAAATTATATGGTGAAACATTCTGACTTTGCTCTTCATTATGCTCTGAAATTTTTTTGCCTGTCTGGTGGAAATATTCCAAAGCCCTTATAACTCTTTTTACATTATTGGGATGAATGTCTTTCGCTGATTTTTCATCTACTTTTGCAAGCATGCCATGAAGCACTTCATTGCCCTCTTTATCAGCAATATCTTTAAGGTACTTTCTGTATTCGGATTCTTCATTTACATTATCAAAATTAATATCGTATAAGAGTGCCTGGATGTAAAATCCGGTACCACCTGCTATTATAGGAATATGTCCTGCATCATATATTTTTTCCATTGCATCTTTTGCCATTTTCTGGAATAATACAACATTAAAATCTTCATCCGGTTCAAGGCAGTCAATAAGATAATGTTTTACACCTTGCATCTCCTCCGGTCTGATTTTTGCTGTGCCTATATCCATTTTTTTGTAGACCTGCATGGAGTCGGCACTTATAATTTCGCCGTTTACAGCTTTTGCAAGTCTTATTGAAAGTTCTGTTTTTCCGACAGCTGTTGGTCCTGTCAGTATTATCAATGGTTTCATAGAATACGTTTAAACTTCCTTTCAACTTCATATTTTGACATAACTATAAGTGTAGGTCTGCCATGAGGACAGTTGTATGGATTTTCAGCCTGCATAAGTTCTTCTATAAGTTCTTTTGCCTCTTCAAATGAAAGCTTATTATTTCCTTTCACAGCAGCCTTACATGACATCGTTGCCACACGTTCTGTTATTATATCAAGGTCAGTGCTGTTATCATCTGTCAGACCATCTATCATATCTATAAGCATCTGTTTAAGATTGATATTTGGAAGTCCTGCCGGAAGCCCATTGACTTTATACGCATTTCCACCAAATTCCTCAATCTCAAAGCCCAGCCTTGAAAATGCCTGCTTATTGCGTTTGTACGCATCTTCCTGCTGCATGTTAAGTTCAATAATGACAGGTGGCATTATCATCTGCGTATCCATGTCCTTTACTTTTAAGTGATTCATAAAACGCTCGTAAAGAATTTTCTCATGTGCGGCATGCTGGTCCATCATATAAAACTTATCTTCATATTCAATAAGCCAGTACGTCTCAAAAAGCTGGCCTATAATCCTGTAGTCAGCCTTTGCTTTCTCGCTCATAAGAGGAGTATCAAACATTGAAAGCTGTTCGGCTTCCTGCTTTTTTTCCGCTTCATATATCTTTTTATCTTCTTTTATCATTTCATCAGAACGCTTGATTTCAAATGGTTCCGGAAGACGTGTCGGTGGCATTTTTGTATAATCCGTTATGTTTTTTATAAAGCCTGCGGTTTGATTTTCATTTACATTTTTTTGTTTAACAGAAGATTCTGTTGAATTGTAAAAACTCTCTCTTGGAGGCTCAATACGTGGTGCCTGATAAGGTTTTGAATCTGTATTTTCCTGTACGTAAGATTTTTCGGTCTGTTTTATATTTTCAGGCGATTTAGTAAATTGCTGCTGCTTTACCGGGTCGGGCAGCTTTACGCGTGCTGCAAGCTCTCTATTTGCAAGACATTCCTTTACAGTTTCAAGTACAAATCTGTATACAAATTCATTTTTTGAAAAACGAAGTTCCATTTTCGTCGGATGTACATTAACATCCATTATCGACGGATTAATTTTAAAATGGATTGCCGTAAAAGGATAGTTATGTGGCATTATATAGCCTTTATATGCTTCCTCTATTGCTTTTGTAATTATTGAACTTTTAATATATCGCCCATTGATATAATAATTTTCATAGCCACGGTTTCCACGGCAGATAACAGGTTTTCCTATAAATCCTGTTATTTCAACATCCTGTGTCTTACCGGATATTTCCATAAGGTTTGATGTAATATCACGACCGTACACACCATAAATTATATCTTTAAGATTCATATTTCCGGATGTGTGGAGTTTATTCTGGTTATTATTTATAAAACGAAACGATATGTCCGGATGTGACAGGCTCAGATGTTCTATAAGTGCATTGACATATCCTGCTTCTGTTGCGGCAGTCTTTAAAAACTTGCGGCGTACAGGAGTATTGTAGAACAGATTTCTCACAATAAATGTAGTTCCGTCAGGAGCACCTACTTCTTCAAGTGATATTTCATTACCACCTTCAATAACATATCTGCTGCCTGTAAAATCATCTGCTGTCTTGGTGATAAGCTCGACCTGTGATACAGCAGCTATACTTGAAAGTGCCTCACCTCTGAATCCGAGAGATGAGACATTCATTAAATCTTCAATTGATTTGATTTTGCTTGTTGAGTGGCGTAAAAATGCCATAGGAATATCATCCTTTGAAATTCCGCTTCCGTTATCTGTTATTCTGATAAAAGATATTCCACCGTCTTTGATTTCTATTGTAACAGCGGTTGCACCGGCATCTATTGCATTTTCAACAAGTTCCTTTACAACTGATGACGGTCTTTCAATAACTTCTCCGGCAGCAATTTTATTGATTGTTTCCTGATCCAATACCTGAATTGACATTTTTCCCTCTCTTTCTGCAATTTACCAGCGGTTATTTATTTTTTCCTGAAGCTTGTATAATGTATTAAGTGCATCAATTGGTGTCATGTGTCCTATATCAAGATTTTTTATATCTGCAACTATGTCATTATCACTTACCGTATCAAAAAGTGACATCTGCTTTACTTCAAGTTCATCTACTTTCCGGTATTCTTTATTCAGCTTATCAAGCTTTTGGGAATATTGTGCAATATCTTTTGCTTTCTGTGAAATATCAGCATCGCTTAATTCCGTAACAAGCTCTTTTGCACGCTCAATTACAACATCAGGCACTCCGGCAAGCTTTGCGACCTGAATTCCGTAACTCTTATCAGCACCGCCTTTTATGATTTTACGTAAAAATACTATATCATCGCCTTTTTCTTTTACAGCTATACAGTAATTATTTACACCATCAAGCGTTCCTTCAAGTTCGGTAAGTTCATGGTAATGTGTGGCAAAAAGTGTTTTTGCACCTAAAAGCTTCGTATTTGCGATATGCTCAACCACAGCCCATGCTATGCTCAAACCGTCAAATGTACTTGTACCTCTTCCTATTTCATCAAGAATAAGAAGACTCTTAGGTGTTGCATTTCTTAGAATATTGGCAACTTCCGTCATCTCAACCATAAATGTTGACTGTCCCGAAGCAAGATCATCAGATGCACCTACTCTTGTAAATATTCTGTCTACAATACATATATTGGCACTGTCAGCCGGAACAAATGAACCGGTCTGTGCAAGAAGGACAATAAGTGCAGTCTGTCTCATATATGTTGATTTACCGGCCATATTGGGACCCGTTATAATTGAAACTCGGTCTGATGCATTATCAAGATAAGTATCATTGGCGATAAACATATCATTATTCATCATTTTTTCAACAACAGGATGTCTGCCGCCTTTTATGTCAATAACACCTTTTTCATTGATTTTTGGCTTGACATAATTATTCTGCATTGCCACAACTGAAAGTGATGCAAATACATCTATCATTGCAATTGCTTTTGCAGTTGACTGGATTCTTACAACCTGCGTTGCAATGTGTTCCCTCACCTGGCTGAATAAATCGTATTCAAGACTATTAAGCTTGTCTTCGGCACCAAGAATAACATCTTCAAGATGTTTTAACTCGTCTGTTGTATAACGCTCGGAATTAGTAAGTGTCTGTTTTCTAACCCAGCTGTCCGGAACCATTGATTTGAATGAATTTGTTACTTCAAGATAGTAACCGAACACTTTGTTATATTTAACTTTCAGATTCTTGATTCCTGTATTGTTACGCTCACGTTCTTCAAGCTGTGCAAGCCATTCTTTTCCTTCTGTCTTTGCTCTTCGCAATTCATCAGCTTCCGCTGAAAATCCATCTTTAATCATTCCGCCTTCACGCATTGATATAGGAGGTTCTTCAACAATAGCTGAAAGAATAAGATTATAGATATCCCTTAAATCATCCATATCTTCATAATATTTTTTAAATAAATCCGATTTGAAATTACCGATAATTTGTTTTATATACGGAAGCATTTCAAGTGAATTACGGAATGCAATCAAATCTCTTGGATTTGCCGACTTGCAGCTTATCTTTGTCATAAGACGCTCCAGATCGTAAATAGGATTCATATATTCACGTAATTCTTCCCTGTCAATCTGGTTATTGCAAAGTTCTTCAACAACATTCTGTCTGTTTATTATTTCATCTTTATTAATAAGAGGCTGCTCAATCATAGACCGGAGTGCTCTTGCACCCATAGCAGTCTTTGTCTTATCAAGAACCCAGATTAATGAGCCTCGTTTCTGTTTTTCACGGAGTGTCTCTACAAGTTCAAGATTTCTACGCGATGAACTGTCAATAAGCATATATTTTCCTGTTGTATAAGGAGTGAGCGTGATAATATGTGACATATCGCTTTTTTGTGTCTCATAAAGATATGTAAGAAGAGCACCTGCAGCAATGATACCTGTCGGATAATCTTTTACACCAAGACCGTCAAGTGCTGATATTTTAAAATGAGATAACAGCTTTTTGATTGAGCTGTCCTCATCGAAATACCAGTTTTCAAGTGTTGACATTGAAATATTCAGTTTTTCATTTACAGCTGTTAAATCAATACCACTCATGGCAAAGTATTCATTTACAATTATTTCGGACGGAACAAATTTATTTATCTCATCAATAAGCTCATTTTCCGATTTTAATTCTGTAACAAAATAATCACCTGTTGAGAAATCACATATCGAAACACCTATAACATCTCCTTGATAATATATACAGAAAAGATAATTGTTTTTAGTTTCATCCAAAGCCTGTGCATTAAGATTGGTTCCCGGAGTTACAACTTTTATTACTTCACGTTTTACAATGCCTTTTGCAAGCTTCGGGTCTTCCATCTGTTCACATATTGCAACTTTGTGTCCGTTAGATACAAGGCGGTTGATATATGTCTCGGCAGCATGGAAAGGAACGCCACACATAGGTGCACGTTCCTCCTGTCCGCAGTCTTTTCCTGTAAGTGTAAGTTCAAGTTCTTTGGATACAGTTATTGCATCATCAAAGAACATTTCATAGAAATCGCCAAGTCTGTAAAATAATATACAGTCATTATATTGTTTTTTTGTCGCAAGATAATGCTGCATCATTGGTGAATATTCAGCCATTACAACATTTCTCCCATATAATAAAATCCCTTACATTCTGTAAGTTTTACATCAACTATATTGCCGATAAGTGATTCATCGCCCGGAAAATGTACAAGCATATTATTAGTGAGACGTCCTGTAACAAGGCTTGAATCATGGTCGTTGATACACTCAACGAGAGCTTTTGCACTCTGTCCTTCATATCTTGCACTGATTGTATGTGAAACTTCATTAATTGTTGCAAGAAGCCTGTTAAATCTGTCTTTTACAACATCTTCAGGTACCTGGTTTTCCATTTTGGCAGCAGGAGTTCCTGTTCTCTTTGAATATATAAAAGTATATGCACTGTCATATTTAACTTTTCTTACTACATCAAGTGTATCTTCAAAATCTTCTTCCGTCTCACCGGGAAATCCGACAATAATATCTGTTGTTATTGACACATCAGGAAGTCTGTCTCTTATCTTATCTACAAGTTCGAGGTAATGTTCCTTTGTATATTTTCTGTTCATAAGCTTCAGAATGCGGCTGCTTCCTGACTGGAGAGGAAGATGGATATGATTGCAGACTTTCTTTGATGTTCTCATAACTTCAATGAGGTCATCCGAAAAATCTTTTGGATGAGGTGTCATAAATCTGATTCGCTCAAGCCCGTCAATTTTTTCTATTTCTCTTAAAAGTTGTGCAAATGAAAATGGTTCTTCAAATGTATTTCCATATGAATTAACATTCTGTCCAAGAAGCATGACTTCTTTTACACCATCGTCAACGAGACGTTCGATTTCACGTACAATCTCTTTAGGTTCACGGCTTTTTTCGCGTCCACGCACATAAGGAACTATACAATAGCTGCAAAAATTATTGCAGCCATACATAATATTAACACCTGATTTGAACGGGAATTTTCTTTGTGTAGGAAGTTCTTCCACAACATCTTTTGTGCTGTCCCAGATGTCAATTATCTGACCTGCCTGCTGCCAGTGTGTATAGAGAAGTTCTGCTATTTTAAATATATTAAATGTACCAAATATAACGTCAACGAATTTATATGATTTTCTGATTTTTTCTACAACATCCGGCTCCTGCATCATGCATCCGCAGAGTGCAATAACCATGTGTGGATTCTTTTCTTTTATTTTACTTAACTGGCCGAGTCTTCCATATACACGTAAATTTGCATTTTCACGTACTGTACATGTATTGTATACAACAATATCGGCCTCTTCTGAATCTGTTGGAGTATATCCGATTTCTTCAAGGATTCCCAGAAGTTTTTCGGAATCTCTTGCATTCATCTGGCAGCCAAATGTCTGTGTGCAGCAAAGAAGAGGTCTGTTAAGTTCTTTCTTTAACTGTGCAACATGTTCTTTACATTTTTCTATAAAATACAGCTGTCTTTCAAGTGCATTTTCGGGTATTGCATTATTTATGCTTATATTACTCATTTATTGTTTTCCTCTTTCTTATCCTTTTCCGGTATTAGATTGTACATTAACATACAAAATTGTGTCAAGAAACATGTTATCAAGAAACACGTTAATTTCTGATGAATTTTGATTCAAATTCATCTGCCGGCATCGGTTTTCCATAATAATATCCCTGTATGCAGTCGGCATCCAGTGCTTTAACACAATCAAGCTCCTCGCTGGTCTCGACACCCTCCACACACACTTTTATTCCAAGCTTGTGTGCCATATCGATAACATATTCTACCAGTGAATAATTTTCTGCATTACTGTCTATATTCTGGACAAACATTCTGTCAATTTTTATTATGCCAAATGTCATATCACGTATATAACGAAGATTTGAATAGCCTGTGCCGAAATCATCAATCGCAAGTTTGAAGCCGAGAAGTTCAAATGAACGCAGAACATTACGCACCATAGGATTGCTTTCAAGTTCACCGCTTTCAGTAACTTCAAATACGATATTTTTGTGGCTGATATCTTCCTGGGTAATACATTCCATGGCATCACTTACAATATCACTTTTTATAACCTGTACAAATGAAAGGTTAATATTGACAGTAAAATCAGGAATAACCTCACACCATTTTTTACACTGCTGTACAGCCTGGTTTATAATCCATTTTCCAAGCGGAATGATAAGCGAACTTTCCTCAAGAAGCGGAATAAAATCAACCGGTGACATAAAACCGTATTTTTCGCTGTTCCATCTTATAAGTGCCTCGGCACCTTTTATAGCATTGCATGAAGTATTGAATATTGGCTGATAATATACTTCAAAGCCATTAAAGCCATTTATAATACTGCTTCTTAAATGTTCCTGAATATCCATTTTATGAATATAGGTCTCATACTGTTCTTTTGAATATGCAACAAATGTATTCCTGCCCTTGAGTTTTGCTTCATGTAATGCAAAACGTGCATTCTGGATTACACTGTCAAATGAATCACGTCCCGATTCAAATATATCTGCACCGCCGGAGATTGTATAAAAAATGCTGTAATTACGCTCTTTTATCATATTGTCAACACGTACTCTTATGTATTTATAAAGCAGCTTTGCTTTATCGACGATTTCTTCATCAGTACCCTGTCTTGTCATAAGAATTGCAAATTCGTCACCTGAAAGACGGTACACGGACTTCGTATCTCCTACACACTGAATTATACATCCTGCTATATCAGCAAGAACTTCATCACCTGTTTTAACTCCATATTTTTCATTGACTGCCTTAAAGTTATCTACACCGATAAGGAGCATGTAACCGCGTTTTTTTTCAGAATTATTGTCCATCATAAAATAATTTTTTTCAAGCATGCTTTCACTGTAAAGATTAGTTGTATTATCATACTTTCTTATGCTGCCAATTTCTTCAATTGCACCCACAAGATAAAGTACATCATTTTCTTTATCATATACAGCCTCACCACGGCAGTTAATCCATACAGGCTTTTTTTCTTTGTTGTACCATCTGTATTCAAGGTCATGTCTTCCTGATTTGTTTTGTTTAATACGATTAATGTCATTAGCCAGCATTTCTATATCATCCGGATATATTACTTCATTAAGTTTATCAGCTGCATTATCAAATGACACACTGTCAAGAGCAAATATGTCCAAAGCTTTATGGCTTATCGTATAATAATCATTTGTTAAATCATATACATAAATACATCCTGACGTACATTCATCTAAAATATTAATCAAATTTTCGTAATTTAAAACACGCGATACGTTCTCATTGTTCCAATTCATCTTATGCCCCATTTCAAATCTTATACTGACATTTGTGCAATTATTATTTTCTGACCTGGCCGTTACCTAGTATTACATACTTGCCTGTCGTAAGAGCTGACAGCCCCATAGGTCCCCTCGCATGGATTTTCTGTGTGCTTATACCTATTTCTGCACCAAAGCCAAATTCAAATCCATCTGTAAATCTTGTAGATGCATTTACATAAACTGCGGCTGCATCAATCTCATCAAGGAATTTTCTAGATGCATTATAATCATTTGTTATAATTGATTCTGAATGCCCTGTATTATATTTATTAATATGTTCTATAGCTTCGTCAATCGTATCAACTGTTTTCAGGGATATAATATAATCAAGATATTCTGTTCCCCAGTCTTGCTGTGTTGCAGGAACAATGCGTGAATCAGCTTCACATGCTGTTTCATCTCCTCGTACTTCTACATTTTTTTCTTTGAGACGGTCAACGACAAGTGGAATAAATTCTTTTGCTATTTTTTTATTCACAACAAGAGATTCACACGCATTACACACACCAATCCGCTGTGTCTTTGCATTATAAATTATATCGCATGCCATTTTAAAATCTGCATCTTCATGGACATAAATATGGCAGTTTCCTGTTCCTGTTTCAATTACCGGAACTGTACTGTTATTTACTACATTTTTTATAAGACCGGCACCGCCTCTTGGAATGATTACATCTACATATTCATTCATCTTCATAAGTTCATTTACATATTTTCTGTCTGTATCAGAAATTAATATAACAGCATCTTCGCATACGCCGGCTCTGTTAAGTGTATCTCTTATTATCTCAACAAGTTTTATATTGGAGTTAATGGAATCACTTCCTCCACGGAGTATAACTGCATTTCCTGACTTAAATGTCAGTCCGAAAGCATCAACTGTGACATTTGGCCGCGACTCATATATTATTGCGATTACACCAAGCGGAACTTTTTTATATCCTATCATAAGACCATTAGGACGCTGTTTCATTGAAGTAATCTCACCGACTGGATCTTCAAGTGCAACAAGCTGTCTTAATCCTTCAGCCATTCCTTCGATTCTGGCATCTGTGAGTGTAAGCCTGTCAATAAGTGCAGGCTTCATGCCATTTTTAACAGCTTCATCAACATCTGCCTTATTAGCTTTTTTGATTTCATCAGCTTTTTTAATAAGTTCATCTGCAACCATTTCAAGAACTTCGTTCTTTTTTGTGATTTTAAACTTTGCCATCTGTCTTGACGCTGCTTTTGCTCTTTTTCCCAATACATCTAATGATTCCATTTTTTCCTCCAAAAACACTTAAACTAAAAAACTCTGTCCTGTGTCACAATGATATCAGGGCATATATCAAATTCATCGGTCTCAAACTCTTTTGTTATCTGCATTTCAAATGCGGCAGCTACTGTAAATATATTATTACGGTCTTTAAGAAATCTATCATAAAAACCGCCGCCGTACCCGGCTCTGTGATGTGATAAATCAAAAGCCATCCCGGGCATTACCATAAAAGCTTCATCGCTGTCTTCCCATACTGTACCGTCATCATCCGGTTCTGGTATTCCATATGCACCAGGAGTTAAATCGTGAAAAGAATTTATTTTTATAAATTTCATGTCTTTTCCATAAACTTTTGGTACATATACATTTTTATCCAAAGAAATACAATCATTTATAAAATCATGTGTATCGACTTCATTATTATAACTTACATAAACAAGAATATCATGATTTTTTTTAAATTCTGGCATTTTCTTTATTTTTTTAAATATAGCTGCACTATTATTCTTTATATAGGCTTCGCCAAGCATAGCTCTTTTTGCTTTTATTTCTTTGCGTATTTCATGTTTAGTCATATTATCACTCAAAAATCTTCCAACTTTACCCGACAAATATAAGCAGATCATCAAAATGCTTTATGCACCCTTTAAATTTGTCTCTTGTTTTATATATCGCATGATGCATATCCGGAAATCTGAATACCTCCACAAAATCATTTTCTTTCCTGAATATAGACATCTTTTTGACATGTTCACTTGTAACTATTATATCATCCTGAACATATTCGACGCAGACATCTGCCGGTAATTTATATTCTGTTTTCTGTGTGTTCAGGTTGATTATACGTGTTCCTTTATCACTCTCAAGGAAATTATAAGGAACCCCCGATATCACGCATATATTCTTAAAGTCTGCTGCCTCCGATATACGGCTGTTAAGCCGTACACGTTTGACTTTGTTATCATAATCATATATTACAACTTCTTCACTGTCTGCAGATACATCTCTCTTTGTATACAAGAGAGTATTGTTATATTTACGCATATGTGCAAGCTGCATTGTATCACTTGCATTGTCAAGAATATCTGTATAAGTAATCTTTTCAAGTCCAATTACCATATCAGATACAAACTGGTTGACATTTATTACTCCTATGGTTTTATTGCCTATTTTTATTCCGCACAGATTTCCGCTTAATGGAACAATCTTGTCAATTCCAAAACGCCCCAGTTCTTCGTTTTGGAATTCAAGTTCTTTATTATTTTTTACATCTTTAAGCAAAAAACTATAGCTGTCTTTGTTGCCATACTCACCATTTTTTGTTTCAAAAACACAAAAATCCTGTGCCAGTACAAGGACTTTGAGATAATCCGGTTCTCTGAGTCTGTCTGTAGGAACAATCTGTGTATGTATGATAAATGTCTCCTGCAGTGAAATCTGATACCAGTAAAATGTAATCTGTGTTTTATGTTCATTTATCATTTTTGCTGATGTAAATACAAAATAATCTCTTTCCTCCGAGCCGTAATAAATCTTCGTAACATTGAACTTTGGCACTTCCGGAAGAATTTCAAAACGCTCATTATTTGCCGGATTAAATAAGAAAATATGTTTGCCGTTGAATTGCTCAAGTCTTCTGTTATCGTCAATTATCTGAAGGAGAATTTCCCTGTTCACAGGAATATACATGCCCTCTTCAAAATTCTTGACCAGTTTAATGTCCATAAAACCTCCGTTAAACCCCAAAACTATGTGTACGTATTCAACCTCTTAAATCAATTCAAGTATATTAAAATCATTATATTCGTGTTGCAGGAATAATGTTCCGGTATTTTCACCATTAATTATTCTGCTTATATTTGTAACATCATTTCCATTCGTAATAACCATGTCTGTGCCAGAATATGTTGCAATCTGTGCTGCAACAAGTTTGGCTGACATACCGCCTGTTCCTACTGAACTTCCTGATGAATTTTTGCCCATATTCATAAGCTGCTCATCTATTTTATCTACCACATTAATGAACTTGGCATCCGGATTCTTATTCGGGTCGTCTGTATAAAGACCATCTATATCAGATAAAAGAATAAGTAAATCTGCCTCTGTTATCGAAGCAACTAAAGCCGAGAGCTTATCATTATCTCCGAAACTCTGAACCTGTTCAATCTCATATGTTGATACAGTATCATTTTCATTTACAACAGGAATTGCTCCTATATGTAAAAGTTCTTTAAAAGTATTTTCTGCATTAGTACGTGTAACTGGATTAAGCATTGTATATTTAGTAAGAAGTACCTGTGCTGCAATTGTTCCGTATTCTGCAAAAAGTTTCTGGTATACCATCATAAGTTTGGCCTGTCCGATAGCTGCACACGCCTGCTTTACAGGAAGCTCGTCAGGTCTTTCGTGAAGTCCTATGGCTGTTTTTCCAACTGCAATTGCACCTGATGAAACAAGTATTACTTCTTTTCCGGAATTTTTTATATCTACTAATGCTCTTACAAGACGCTCAATTTTTAACAAATCAAGTTTTCCTGTCTCGCTGTGCATAAGCGATGATGAACCAATCTTTACAACTATTCTTTTTTTATCTTTAAGAAAATCTCTTCCGTTACACATATAAGCTGTCCTTTTTCCAATTTAAAATATTTCTGTACTATTTTACACTATTTTGCTCAAATTGTCACCTTTTTTATATATTCCGATGCAATCCTTTCCGCAACTTTCATTCCATCAACTGCAGCAGATGTAATGCCTCCTGCGTATCCTGCACCTTCGCCACATGGAAACAGGCCCTTAATATCTGATTCACAGTTTTCGTTTCTTATAATTCTTACCGGACTTGATGTTCTGCTCTCAACACCTGAAAACACAGCATCTTCCATATCAAAACCTTTGATGTGTTTTGCAAAGCCTTTAACGCCTTCACTTATTGAATCACTTATTGTTGTGCCTAAGACATTTCTTAAATTGGCAAAGCTGTAACTGCCTTTAATGTTCGGTGTTACAATGCCAAATCCGGTTGAAATTCTGTCCTGTCTGAAGTCTTCAAGCAGCTGGACAGGAACATTACCATCACCGTATCTGTATGCAAGCTTTTCAAGCTCACGCTGATAATACATTCCTGCCAATGCACCATTATTTCCATAATCATCAGGTGTTACCGTGACAATTATTGCACTGTTTGCATTGCCTGAATTTCGTCCTGAATAGCTCATTCCATTGACGGCAAGCATATTTTTTTCAGAAGAGGCATTGACAACATAACCTCCGGGGCACATGCAGAATGAATAAACGCCTCTGCCCGCTTCTGTCTGGTATGTAACTTTATAATCTGCCGCAGGCATCTTGTATGCAGAATCACCATAAGCATTATAATTAATAAATGACTGTGGGTGTTCAAGTCTTAAACCGACAGCAAATGACTTTGCTGTCATATTTATATTTCTTTTTTCAAGCATCTCGAATGTATCTCTTGCACTGTGTCCTATTGCAAGACACAGATTGTCACATGCAAGTTCATATTCTTCACCATTTTTTACATTTTTGATTTTAATGCCGGAGATTGCTCTGTATGAATTCTCTTCAATTGTTAAAATATCGGTAATTTTGCAGTTGAACCTTATTTCACCGCCAAGTTCAATAATATGTTTTCTTATTGAAGATACAACATTTCCAAGTACATCAGTTCCAATGTGCGGTTTATTTATGTATAATATTGACGGATCAGCCCCGAATTCAACGAAAGTTTCAAGCATGCATCTGATTCTGCCGCTTGTATCTTTTATCATTGTATTTAGTTTTCCATCAGAAAATGTACCTGCACCGCCTTCGCCAAACTGCACATTTGATTCTGTGTCAAGTTCACCTGTATTCCAGAAATTTTCTACAGTTTTTCTTCTTTCATCCACAGGCTCTCCACGTTCGATTACAATTGGTTTAAGTCCTGCTTCGGCAAGTTTCAGTGCGGCAAATATTCCTGCAGGTCCGAATCCTGCAATTACAGGTCTTTTGTGTGAATCAAGGCTGTAATTAACGTCTTTATCCGGAAAATCAAACTCATTAATACATGCCATTGAAGCATTTTTTATCTGCATTTTATGCTTTTGTTTTTTAGTGATTTTTCCTTCAATAATGTCATTTAAAGCAATATTTTTTCCGGATATTATAACATTGTATACATCAACACTGTATACATAATAAATATCAGGTTTATGTCTTGCATCAAGCGACTTTTTAAATATTTTCCATTCAATCTGTGCATCTGCAGGAAGCTTTAATGTATGTATAATCATATTTTTAAGCTTTTTTTCGGATTCATCCGGCTTTAATTTCAGCTGGCTTACACGTATCACGTTTTTCATAATTATCTCCGTTCTATATTTTTACTCCGGCTGCTCATAAGCCCGGCAAGATGTCCGCTGCTGAATGCCCATTGCAGATTGTATCCGCCGCATTTTCCGTCAACATCAACAATTTCACCGGCAAAATAAAGTCCTTTTGTGTTAAGAGACTCCATTGTATCAGGATTTATCTGTGAAAGTTCAATACCGCCCTGACATACCTGGGCATTTTCAAATCCTTTATATCCTGTTATATTAAAAATGAAGTTTTTTAACTGCTTTACAATCAGAAAACACATTTCTTTTCCAGCTTCACCAACAGACATATTAATATCTGCATTTATGCTTTTTGCTGCCGCAGACACAAGCTTTTTATTTACAATTCCAGCAAAAAACTGCTCAATTGTCTTTTGCGGTTCGCGTTTTATCCGCATTTCTATGTCACTAGCAATTTCATCATATTCAATATCGCTAATCATATCTATGGCAGCAGTTACTTTTTTCTTTTCAAAAACGCCCCTGACTGCAAAACGGCTCACCTGAAACACAGGAATTCCGGAAATACCGTAATCAGTATACTGTATCTCTCCTGTATCACGCGAAATTTCTTCGCCGTCAATATATATTTTTACAGTTCCGGTGCTTCTTACACCAGCCATTATTCTGCAGAATTTATTGTCACTTTTCAACTGCACAAGTGCCGGAAGAGGTCTTTTAACACTGCATCCCATATCTAATGCAATTTTATATCCGCTTCCGTCAGAACCCGAAACAGGTAATGCATTTGAGCCGGCAGCCAGAATGACTGATTTTGTATTTACACGCCTGTTTTCATTATTATCATAACAATCAATTAAAAAATCCTCTTTTTTATATATGCTCTCTATATTACATTCAAGAAAAATTTCTATTCCCAGTCTTTTTATTTCCATGCATAAAGCATCACAGACTGAAGCTGCAGTTTCAGAATGTGGGTATACATAACCGTTTTTTTCTTTTGAATAAATGCCAAGCTGCCTGAAAAATCCGATAACCTCTTTTTCATTAAACTTATTAATGACATTCATAACAAAATCCTTATCTTCATTCTGGAAACATGTTGCATCCATCTTGTGATTTGTAAAATTGCATTTGCCATTACCTGTAGATAAAATCTTGCTTCCAAGTCTTTTTGTATGTTCTATTATGGCTGTTTTTGCTCCATTTTGTGCTGCTGTGACAGCCGCCATCATTCCGGATGCACCGCCACCGATAACAACACAGTCATATCTGTAAGATCTCACATTTTCCTCCATAAGTATTTTTATAAACATTCCAACAGGTATTTTATGAACTGTAAGCCTGTAAAAAATTATAAAGATTTTCTTCACCATCAATATAAAGTCCCAGTTTTAACTGTTCACGTATTTCTGCCGGAATTGAATTCATATTAATATCGGCATAATCATAGAATGTTCTGTCCGATTCTTTATATATGACAACTTTTCCGTCTTCATAGACAAGATAAAAACTTTCATTGATATCTTCATCTGCCGGATACGTACTGTCAGTTGCCTGTGTATAATTTTCCGGATTAATGTTATTTTTATTATGTTTCGTTTTATAATAACCTGTTATAAATATAACAAAACAGATTATTATTATCAAACCGACAACAATTCCCACAATATAACCATATATTTTTTTCATACATGTTTATCAGCCTGTATATAAGCTGCCTCCATGTGGTTATTATTGCCTTTTTCAATTCAATTATTCAGTTTTGATATCACATGCACCAAAACTGTGCGGTAAAAGCTCATCAAGCTTGAATTTTTTAATTAATCCATGATTTTCAAGGATTATAATTCCGTCACTGTCCATAAATTCCGACATAACCTGTCTGCATATTCCGCACGGCCATGTGAATTCATTGCTGTCTGATGCAATTGCAATCTTTTTTATTCTGGTTTTTTGGTCACTTACACATTTGAAAATTGCCGTTCTCTCAGCACAGTTTGTTGCACCATATGACGAATTTTCTATATTACAGCCTGTGTATACATAATTATCTTCTGATAAAACAGCTGAACCTACATGAAAATGTGAGTATGGCACATATGCTTTTTTTGCTGCTTCTTTTGCCATTGATATAAGTTGTTCATCACTTATTTCATCCATCATCTTACTCCTTTATTGTGACTTCACTTGTGTTTTCAACGAGTGCAACATATGTTTTGCCTGGATTCAATACAATTTCTGTTCCGTCACCATAATAATACTTCGTTGCACCTTCGCTCTCACTTTCTTTTATCCATGTGACTTCACTGGCATATCCATTAGATACAAACAATCCTTTTCCTGAACCATATATTTTATAATTTGGTGTTCCGTTTTCATAATAAGCAGGCGTGACATATTTTATAAGAATATTATCAAAACTCAGCTGCTCACCGCTCTCGCGGTCTATCTGTGCTGCACCGAACTGATATCTTAAATATTTCCCTGTCTTTTCATCATATTCAAACCCGGGGTCATTATATGGATAATTCATATCAAGTTTTTTACAAGAAGCACCATTTTCAGGCACTATTTTTTTGTTATCATCTGTATTGAATGTAAACGGTGGAACAAATCCGTTGGGATATGTAAGCTTATATCCTTTATACTCAGCACTTTCTGTTATTCCATCCCAGCTTGTGTATGCGTTATGCGGTGCAACTCTGTCGCTGCTTCTGTAAAAATTACAGTAATTCATTCCATCAAGCGAATGAAATGATGCCCTCTGAAGATAGCCGGCTGCATATTCGGAATACCCGAAATGGACATAAACAGCTTCAAATTCTTTGGCAAACAGAAGAAAATATGTACGGCAACTTCGTACAGGTCCTATTTTTTCAAGGTCTGTTTTATTTTCAAAAAGACAACACATACGTGTAATGCCGCCCTCGACCGGTGATTCAAAAACAACATCTGCCTGTCCGATATCAGACTGAGGCATGGCATCATATATATTACTGTACATTACCGCATAAGGAACATTCTGATAATCTTCTTTTGATACCCATTGACCGCTCAAAAGGCTTCTTACCATTCCTTCATGTGTATCTTTTATCTCTGTCATGTCAGTAGGCGTATCTTTTTGTGTAATTATTACAGAATTATCTATATTTACTTTTTTTCTTGTAAGCTTTCCCATAACAAGAATTACTGTCAATATTGAAACAGCTGCCACAAGTGAAAATATAACAAGCTGGATTCCGGTTCTTCTTTTACGCTTTTTTTTCACTATTTACATCCTCCCCAGATATTATTCATCTTGTAATTCCAAGATTATCAAGTATTTCTCTTTGTTTAGACTCCATTACAGCAGCCTCATCAGGTTCCATATGGTCATAGCCAAAAAGATGCATCATGCTGTGTGCAACAAGAAACGCAAGTTCACGTTCCTGTGAATGTCCGTATTTTTCTGCCTGTTCAACAACCTTTTCTACCGATACAACTATATCACCAAGCATCAGTTCACCCGAATCAGGATTAAAATAATCTTCAACGTCATTTTCAAGTTCATCACTTATGCCGTCAAAATCTCCGGGTAATGCAAAATTAAGCATCGGAAATGATAATACATCAGTAGGATTGTTAATATTCCTATACTCAGCATTTATTTTTTTTATTTCATCATTGTCTGTAAGTGTAACATTAACTTCAGCTTCATATGGGCATTTTGCATAATCAACAGCTTCGTTTATAACACGGTTTATAATATTCTCGTAATCAAGCTTTAATTCTTTGTCCGTTTCGTATTCTATATTAATTGTCATTTTGTCTTCCTCTTCTTTTTGTTGTGTTTTCTTTTTTATTTTCGCTCTCTTTGTCTTTTACCAGACTTTTTGTTCGTCTGTTCTGACGGCTCTCATAATCTTCATATGCCTTTACAATCTTTTGGACAAGAGGATGCCTTACTACGTCCTGATTCGTAAGTTTGACAAAACCTATATCATCAACTTTTGATAATACTTTAATTGCAACATCAAGTCCTGATACAGTTCCGGCCGGAAGGTCTTTTTGTGACGAATCACCTGTAACTATTACTTTTGAACCAAATCCTATTCTTGTAAGAAACATCTTCATCTGTGCCGGAGTAGTATTTTGTGCTTCATCAAGAATGATAAAAGCATTATCAAGTGTCCGTCCTCGCATATATGCAAGTGGTGCTACTTCAATCAGCCCTTTTTCCATATTTGCAGCAAAACTTTCAGCTCCCATAATCTGATAGAGTGCATCATATAAAGGCCTTAGATATGGGTCAACTTTACTCTGGAGATCACCGGGCAGAAATCCCAGTTTTTCTCCGGCTTCTATTGCAGGACGTGTAAGAATTATTCTTCCGACTTCATTATTTTTAAATGCCTGTATAGCCATTGCCATTGCAAGATATGTCTTTCCTGTTCCGGCAGGACCAAGTCCGAATACAATCATTTTCTGTCTTATCTGTTCTACATAATACTTCTGTCCAAGTGTTTTGGGCTTAATCGGCTTTCCTGTTATTGTTCTGCATACAAGTTCATCATCTATTTCTAATACAGCATCTTCTTTCTCATCCATGCATAATGCAAGTGCATAGTCAACATTTTGTTCTGTTATTGTATTTCCCCGTTTGGCAAGTTCCAAAAGATTTGCCAGTACCTTTCGTGCATGACCGGCACCGGATTCACTTCCAAGAATTTTTACCTGCGAATCTCTTGCTATTATTGTAACTTTTAATGTCTTTTCAATCTTTTTTACATATTCATCAAACTGTCCAAAAACCGAAACGCTGTAATCAGCCGGTATTTCTATATTTGTTTCAATAACACTCATCAATTGCTCTCTTTCTTTTCTCCATCCGATATTTTACTGTCAGGCATTGCAAGTTCATCTGCCGCAACATTTTCTTTTACTGTCTGCGGTGAAATAAGAATAAGTGCACCTTCACATGTATAAATATCATTATTTTTAAATATTTTAACACGTTCATCAGCTATTTGCACGCCCTTTTGATTCAACTGTGACAATAATCTTGCAAGTCTGCCATTTAATACAGCAGAAGCTTCCTCATCACTATATGTATATTCTTCCGGTTTATATTCATAATATGTTATTTTTCCAACTGACACCGGAAGATATAAGTCGTCATTAATCTTTAATGTCTTATAATCCTCTTTTTTATCGCACAACTTTAATCCAACAGCTCCGGGTCCTATACTGATAATATATTTACCGGCTCTTATTACTGCATTCACCCTTGTTTTTCCTGTAAATACTTTATTTTCATATTTTTCAGACAGCTCATCACTGTAAATCATTTCTGTTTTTATTAATACATCTGCATCTGCCGTGACGCCTCTTTTTGCTATAACTTCACCAGAATCGTCACATATATTTACAACACCGGAAACAAGCACCTGTCCTTTTTCAACGTTGTCACCTTTTTTTACAAGCGGGGTGCCGCTTCTTGTTATTATTGACTCTATTGTTCCATCATCAGACGCAATTATATTTTCGGGAATCTCTGTGCTTTTTATTTCGCCCTCAAAGCTGTCATTTTCTTTTATTGAAATATAAAGATGATTACCTTTTACTGCCGCTGCGACCCATGTAATCTCATCAAAATCCTCTCTCATTTTCTTTTCTATATCATTACAGTCAATACAGGCAGTTCTGCATCCGTTTTTTACACCGATGCTTTCAAGATATCGTGTGAGAACAGGCGTTGTAAGATTGCTGTTACCCGAAAATGTAATGTTGAAAAGGAAAAGACTGCATATGTATATAAAAGCCATGCACAGTACAACTCCAGCAACAAACGAGTAATGCTTTCTATACCTGAATGCTATAAATGGAATTCCTTTTTTCTTTTTTATGCGTATTTTATTTCCTGTTTTTTTTGCAATTTCACACGCCGTCCTGAAGTTTCTGGCAGATATCACAGCCTCCAGATATTCATCGCCAGAAATAACATGCTCAAGACATATTTTTCTGTGGTGGCACATATTAATAAATCTTTCTCTGCTGCCGGACATAACATGTATCGTTACACATCCATAAATAAATTTAAATCCAGCCATAAACTACGCCTCTTTTATTTCTGCCTGTTATGATTTTCATATTCCACAAGACATATTATCCCTTTTATCTGAATCTGGTCATCATCCAGATATTCAATTTCAAGGCACTTCCCTTTTATGCCAACACATCCTTTTTTTGTAGTCAGTCTCACTTCGGTTGTTTCATAGCTTACTATTGATTTGAAGTTCTGTACAACAACCTGCATATCTCCTGTAATATTTATAACAGGCATGCCAAAGACAACATCTTTTGGCAGTCCAAGCGACCTTGCAGTTTCAGCTTTATTCATAAATTACTCACATCGTCAGGCAGTATTATTATAATTAATATGCCAGACATCTGGTTTTTATTCATGATGCGGCATCATTTACAGACTCTGCATCTTTTTTGCCAGTATATCTGTATAAAAAAAGATGAGCCCCGAAAGGCTCACCTTCAATAAAAGTCATTTAATATTAGTTGAACTTACGTTTTCTAGCTGCTTCAGACTTTTTCTTACGTCTTACGCTTGGCTTTTCGTAATGTTCTCTTTTACGAATTTCCTGCTGAATGCCTGCCTTAGCACAGTTTCTCTTGAATCTGCGTAATGCACTATCTAAAGACTCGTTCTCTTTAACGATGACATTTGACATATCTCTTCCTGACCACCCTTCTGTTGCAAATTGTGCTGTGCAATACATATTAGGGTATTTACTAATCGCACAATAGACATTATACCACATAATCTCATTGCGTCAATGATAAAATTGAATTTTTTGCACAATTTTTTATTTAATCTGTCCTTCAAGAACTTCTGGTACTTTTGCAAGTAATTCATCAATTCCTGCCGGATTCTTACCGCCGGCCTGTGCCATATTAGGACGACCACCGCCGCCACCGCCAACGATTGATGCAACAGCTTTGATAAGATTTCCTGCATGAGCACCTTTTGCAATAACATCGTCTGTTGCCATTGCAATCATATTAACCTTATCACTCTGGGCACTGACAATAAGTACAACACCTGAACCAATTTCACCTTTAAGCTTATCACCTAAGTTTCTTAATTCGTTCATATCTACGTTATCAACTTTGGCTGCAATATATTTAACGCCTTTTACTTCTTTAACATCATTAGAGACATCACCAAGTGCATTATTAGCAATCTGTGCCTTGAGTTTGTCATTTTCACTTGAAAGAGCTTTGATTTCTTCGTTCATTGCATTAATTCTTCTGATAAGCTGTGGACGCTCTGTTTTTGCAGCAACAGCGGCTTCATTTAATTCTTTTTCAAGTGATGCAAAATACTTCATAACTCCTTTATCTGTAAGAGCTTCGATTCTTCTTACACCGGCAGCTACACCAGACTCAGAAATAATCTTGAAAAGTCTGATATTGGCTGTATTTGCAACATGTGTACCACCACAGAATTCTTTAGAAAATTCTCCCATTGATACAACTCGTACTTTATCACCGTATTTTTCACCAAAGAGAGCCATAGCTCCTGTATTCTTGGCTTCTTCAATAGTCATAACCTGTGTGATTACAGGAATTGCTTCTGAAATCTTATCATTTACAATATCTTCAACTTTTGCAATTTCTTCTGCTGTCATGCTCTGGAAATGAGTAAAGTCAAATCTTAATCTCTCTGGATTAACAAATGAACCCTTCTGCTCAACATGATCGCCAAGAACTTCACGAAGTGCTCTCTGAAGAAGATGTGTTGCACTGTGGTTCTTGCTTGTGTCAGCTCTCCATGCACCATCAACTTTTAATGTGACTTCGTCGCCGGACTTAATCATGCCTTTTGTCATAACACCGACATGTCCGATTTTGCCGCCTTTAAGGTGAATAGTTGTCTCTACCTTAAATTCGCCTTCGCTGCCTGTAATTGTACCACAGTCGCCTTCCTGACCACCCATTGTGCCATAGAATACTGTCTCATCAACTATAATTGTTCCTTTATCACCCTCAGAAAGAGCTTCAACAACTTCTTCTTCAGTTGTAAGAACTGTTACATGTGAATGATTTTCAAGCTTGTCATAACCGACAAACTTACTTGTAATTGCAGGGTCAATATCATCATATACAGTAGCATCCGCTCCCATATAATTAGTTGTCTTTCTTGCTTTACGGGCTTTTTCACGCTGTTCGTTCATAGCTTTTGTAAAGCCTTCTTCATCAATTGTGATATTCTTTTCTTCGAGAATCTCTTTTGTGAGATCAAGTGGGAATCCATAAGTATCATAAAGCTTAAAAGCATCTTCACCGGCAAGTACGCTGCTGCCATTCTTTAATACTTCTGCTTCCATATCATTAAGAATACTTAATCCCTGGTCAATTGTCTTGTTAAACTTTTCTTCTTCTTCAGAAATAACTTTGGTAATGAATACTCGCTTTTCTTCAAGTTCAGGATAACCATCCTTTGAACCTTCGATTACTGTCTCACAAAGCTTAGACAGAAACTTACCTTCAATACCTAAGATACGTCCATGTCTTGCTGCACGACGGAGAAGTCTTCTTAAAACATAACCTCTTCCTTCGTTAGATGGCATAATACCATCACTTACCATAAATGTAACTGATCGGATATGGTCTGTGATAACACGGATAGAAACATCCTGCTTCTCATCATCTTTGTACTTAACGCCTGCCATCTCACAGACCTTGTCACGGAGTGCCTGTAATGTATCAACATCAAATATTGAATCAACATCCTGAACTACAACCGCAAGACGTTCAAGTCCCATACCTGTATCGATATTCTTCTGGATAAGGTCAGAATAATTACCCTTGCCATCATTATTAAACTGCGAAAATACATTGTTCCATACTTCCATATATCTGTCGCAGTCACAGCCTACTGTACAGCCCGGCTTGCCGCATCCGTACTTTTCGCCTCTGTCATAATAAATCTCTGAACATGGACCACATGGACCAGCACCATGTTCCCAGAAATTATCTTCTTTGCCAAATCTGAAAATTCTTTCAGGTGCAATCCCAATCTCTTTATTCCATATATCAAATGCCTCATCATCATCTACATAAATAGATGGATAAAGTCTGTTGGCATCAAGTCCAACAACCTCTGTAAGGAATTCCCATGACCAGTGAATTGCTTCTCTCTTGAAGTAGTCACCGAATGAGAAGTTACCAAGCATCTCGAAAAATGTACCATGTCTTGCTGTCTTTCCTACGTTTTCGATATCACCTGTACGGATACACTTCTGACATGTTGTAACCCTGCGTCTTGGCGGAATCTCCTGTCCTGTAAAATACGGCTTTAATGGTGCCATACCTGAATTAATAATTAATAAACTGTTATCGTTATGTGGAACGAGCGAAAAGCTCTTCATCTTGAGATGTCCTTTGCTTTCAAAGAAATCCAAAAATAACTTTCTTAACTCGTTTACGCCTCTGTATTGCACTCTTCTTCCCTCCTGGCTTTTTTAGCATCTTTTTTCTTTCTAAGTGCACCGCCAATAAATACTGCGGCAACTAATAAACCAAGCATAATTACAAATTTTATGCTCTCATATAAAATCTCTCCGGCCAAAATACTTACCAAACCAACCATATTGCCTCCAATTCTGCATACATTTACTATGCAATCACATTGTTATATATTATCACAAAAAAAATCATTAATCAACCTTCCAGCTTCCACTCCTGATAAAATAGCCAGCCTGTGATTCTGCTGCATCAATTATATTTTTGTTGTACCCAATCACACCAAGCAGTTTTATGGCATTTCTTGTAACCGCAGGTCCTGTAAACAATCTGTAATTAAACTTTACATCATCATCTGTAACTTCTTCCTGAAAATGATAATTATCATAATATTTTTCAAGAAGATACGTAAGTTCAATATCATGCGTAGCCGCAAAAACAAGCACATTTTTATATCTGAGGCTTTTTAGTATCTCAGATGATGCAGCAATTCGTTCAACTGTGTTTGTTCCGCGAAGAACCTCATCAACAAAGCAGAGTACAGGTCTTTTATCATCTTTATCAACAGCATCAAGTATACGTTTTAATGATTTTATTTCAACAATGTAATAACTGTTTTGTGCATTAAGGTCGTCACGAAGTGCCATTGAAGAATATATCCTGTAAAAAGGAGCATTATATTCTTTTGATGTACTTGTATAAATAGTCTGTGATAAAAGAGCATTTATTGCAATCGTCTTTAAAAATGTCGATTTACCCGATGCATTTGACCCCGTTACAAGAACATGTTTTGATGTTGTTATCGAATTTACAACTGGTTCTTTAATAAGCGGATGAAAAACCTCAGTCACCGACATGTTAGTCCCATGTGAAGATAACGCAGGTCTTGACCAGTATTCAAGCTGTTTTCTGAAAGAGGCTACGCATATACATGCTTCAATATATCCAAGTGTTTCCATAAGCTCATAAACCTTGTCCTCATGTGAATCAAGCTTTTTAAGCATATGATTAAACTTAATGAGGTCTATATGTGTGAGCATACGTACATAATCAAGTACCATCTCTGAAAGTGAACCTGTCACATTGCCTGATGTCAGAATTCCCGAATTTTTTACAACAGAAGAAAAATCTTTTTCAGCATCTTTAAAATATCTGTTATATTCCGAAAGTTCTTCTATATCTAATTTTTCAATATCATGTGCAGCCTGGACCATGCGTACAATCTGTGTTATACATATAAAATAAGGTTCAACGCCGGCTTTTAATTTGTAATAACTTATTACAGCAAAGCTTACAGCCACAATAACAAGCCCGATTCCCGCAACAGGATTCACAAAAATGCAGCATATAATCGCAGCTGCTATTAAAATTACTGACAGATAATGAATAAGATTGCCCGACGGCTTCAAATCCGAAAGCAGGCTTATATAATCACTTACCGATACACCCTTTGAAAATCCAAGCCAGCAGAAAATCCTCTGCACAGATTTTCTTTTTTCTTTATCGGATGCAAAAAACGAAGCAAGTCTGTCAGTCTCTTTTAACTTCTTTATATTCGACGAAATACGGAGCATTTTATACAAACTTTCCTGACCAACAGAAGAATTTGCTATATTCATTTTTTTGTAAATTCTATCCATATCGAGGTCATTCCACGTTATATCATCTATATATCCGCTGTCGGCCCCGGAATTTTCTATGCTGTCCTCATAATAATGAGAAATAACTTTCATTTCATCATCTGTTATTTTCCTTGTTGACGGTTTTCCCCAGCTGGATTCAAGCTTTTTTTCAATACGTTCACGCCTTCGCCTGTTATTATCCACCCACAGATAAATCACCGCCACAATAAGTGCTGCAATAAACAAGATTACTTTTGAGTCCATGCTACCTCCAGTGCAAGTTTAATCATATCATTAAATCCTTCCTGCCTCTCACCGGCATCAAGTTTTTCTGATTTATACAAATGATCACTTATTGTAAGCATACACAATGCTTTTTTTGAAAGTGCCGCTGCATTAGCATAAAGAGCAGCTGCTTCCATATCCACGCACAAAACTCCCATACGTTTCCATGCATCATTGTCCGATGGGTCATAAGTATAAAATGAATCAGTAGAAAGGATATTGCCTACGCGGACATTAAGTCCAAGCTCTTCTGCCTTTCCGGCAGCAGTCGAAATAAGATTATAATCACCAACCGGTGCAAATGTTCCCGGGAGCTTAAACTGTGACATATAATTGGAATCTGTACATGCAGCCTGTGCAATTACTATATCTTTAAGATTAATATCATCTTTAAAAGCTCCAGCCGAACCAACTCTTATTATATTGTCCACATCATACATTTTATACAATTCATAGCTGTATATACCCATAGACGGCATTCCCATGCCGCTTCCCATAACAGATATTTTTCTGCCTTTATATGTTCCTGTATATCCAAGCATACCTCTTACTTTATTAAAACATACTGCATCTTCCATATAATTTTTTGCTATATATTCAACTCTTAACGGATCTCCGGGCATAAGAACCGTCTTTGCAATATCTCCCATCCGGGCATTATTATGTGGTGTCGCCATAAGTTAAGCTCCTTTTATAATAAAATTTAAAAAGGCTGCAAAAATCCGCATTATGCAGATTGTCAGCAGCCATAATATAATTAGTTACCTTCGTATTGGATTACAGCATCAATATCATATCCATTGAGCTTTTCTCTTCCTTTAAGTCCTTTGAGTTCCATAAGAAATACAACCTTTACAACTACGCCGCCAAGTTCTTCAACAAGCTTGATAATAGCTTCTGTTGTACCACCTGTAGCAATTAAATCATCAATAATTACAACTTTCTGACCAGGTTTGATTGAATCCTTGTGCATCTCGATAGTTGCTTTTCCATATTCAAGATCATAATCACACGAAATTGTCTCACATGGAAGTTTACCTTTCTTCCTTACAGGCACAAATGCTTTATGATTATTGTATGCAATCGGCACACCAAAAATAAATCCTCTCGACTCAGGACCTACAACAACATCATAGTCAATTCCTTCAAGACACTTATCCATCTCGTTAATTGCAAGATGTAATCCGTCCGCATCCTGAAGTACACTTGTCACATCTCTGAATATAATTCCTTTTTCAGGAAAATCAGGAATACTTCTTACATATTCTTCCAGTTTCTTCATCTCGTATCCTCCAAATAGATATCTTTATTCTTTGTTAATAATAACACATTTTCATATTATTGTACAAGTTTATTTATACAATAAGGCATACAAGTCCTGTGTTTTCATTCATCACCTTTTCAAGTGTGCCGCTGATTTTCTCCATGCTTTCGGGCGTAATATTATGTGTTTTTTCTTTTATTCCGTCACTTACAATCTGTTCAACAGTTTTTCCAAAAATATTAGTTTCCCAGATTCCCTGTGGATTATCCTTTGTATTATCTTTTATATATTCAATCAGGTCATCAGCCTGATTTTTATTGCCGACTATCGGTGCAATCTCAACATTGATATTTGTCTTTAACATATTAATTGACGGAACCTTGGCTTTTATGCGTACACCATATTTATTTCCGTTTTTTATAACAGCTGGTTCATCAAGCACAATATCTTTAACTGAAGGAGTTACAACACCGAATCCACTGATTCCGACGTCTGTAAGTGCCTCTTTGACAGAATCAAATTCCTGCTTCTTTGATGCAAGTTCTTTTATTGTATTTATCAGTTCATATTCATTTTTTATCTGCGTTTTTGTAAGTTCACTAAGCACATCATAGTAAACATCAGGTTTCATTTTTATATCAACTGAGACATTTCCGTCTGCCATATTAATATTTCTGAATGACATATCCTGAATGTGACTCTCCCCATCTGTCTTCATTATCATATCAAAAATATTATTATTTCTTGTATCTTTCATATATGTAGCACTGTCAAGGATTTTGGCAGCCGCATCAGTTATTTCTTTTTTTAGCCAGTGGTCGCACGATAACATCTCAAGCCACTGTGGACCGAAAAATCCTATGCAGCGTATAGGAAATTCCATCAAAACACTCTCTAAAATCTGCTTTACATCTTCTTTTTTAAGCTGGTCGCAGTTTACAGGAGTTACCGCTACGTTATATTTTTGTGACATTTCTTCAGCAAGTGCTTTTGTTTCTTTGGCATAAGGTTTGCTGCTGTTTAAAATAACAACAAATGGTTTACCTATAGTTTTTAATTCACGTATGGTACGCTCTTCAGGCTCGACGTATGATTCTCTCGGAATTTCCGTAAAAGAACCGTCAGTTGTTACAACAATTCCAATCGTTGAATGTTCCGAAATAACTTTACCGGTTCCTATTTCTGCCGCACGACTGAATGGAATTGGACTGTCAGACCACGGAGTTTTTACAAGACGCTCATTATCATTTTCATACACACCAAGAGCACCCTTCACCATAAATCCAACACAGTCAATAAGACGCACTTTTACATTTACACCGTCAACAGGGCATATTACAGGAGCAACTCCCGGAATAAATTTCGGTTCGGTTGTCGTTATTGTGCTGCCTGAACCACTTTGCGGAAGTTCATCTATAGTACGTTTCCTGACATTTTCATTTTCAATTGCGGGTATGACCCAAAGATCCATAAACCGTTTTATAAATGTGGATTTTCCTGTTCTTACAGGACCTACAACTCCCAGAAAAATCTCACCACTGGTTCTCATCTGTATATCTTTGTAGATATCAAATTTTAAAGCACTATCCATAAATCACCCTCCGAAATACACTTGTAAATATTAATAATTATATAATTATATTATATTGGTAAATGTATATGCGGATAGCAATCATATTTATTCGTCAAAAGATGCAATTACATAATATCCTCTCGCCGTCTCACCAACTTCTTTGACAATGCCTTTTCTTGACTTTAAACGCTCCGGTGTCGTGTAATTGCCTGACATTGCGACAGCCGGTTCTATTGTATAATAATAACTGCTTGGAAGTTTTCCTTCTGTAATTTCAACTTCCTGTCCCGGCTCAACAAGACCGGGACGGCTCATTGTAAATTCCATATCTCTCATAAAACAATCTCCTCTTTTCATCAATATTCAGATGTTGAGCTTTTCAAGGCACTTAACTGTATATTCCGACACTTTTTCTGCCAGATATCTGTTTTCTTCAAGTTCAAGTTCCGGGTCTTTGTCAAGTACTTCTCCTGCTGCTTCTGACGCACTTTTTAAAACTTTTGCATCCGTATAAATATCTGCTATTCCAAAATCAAAATCTCCGCTTTGTCTTACTCCGAAAAAATCTCCCGGACCACGCAGCTTCAAGTCTTCTTCTGCAATTTTAAATCCATCATTTGTCTTATTAAGAATCTCAAGTCTGTCTTTTGTTTTCTTTGATTTATTACCTGACACAAATATGCAATACGACTGAAAACCGCCTCGTCCGACACGGCCTCTTAACTGATGCAGCTGTGCAAGTCCGAATCTTTCTGCATTTTCAACCATCATAACTGTTGCATTTGGCACGTTTACGCCAACTTCAATTACAGTTGTTGAAACAAGCACATTTATTTCATTTTTTGAAAACTTCTCCATTATCTCATTTTTCTGTGAAGCTTTCATTTTTCCGTGAAGATATTCAACTTTTATATCATCCGGAAGCTCACCTGATAATTTTTTTGCATAATCAATAACATTTTCAGCCTCAATATTCTCGCTGTCCTCTACCATCGGACATATAACATATGCCTGTCTTCCGGCATGGACCTGATTTTCGATAAATTTATACGCATTTGGCCTGTAACTTTCATCGACAACACAGTTTTTAATCGGAAGCCTCTCTGCCGGAAGTTCATCTATAACAGATATGTCCAAATCGCCATATACAATTATTGCAAGCGTCCTTGGAATAGGTGTCGCACTCATTACAAGAATATGCGGATTATTTCCTTTATCTGACAAGTCCCGCCTCTGATTTACGCCAAATCTGTGCTGTTCGTCTGTAATTACAAGTGCAAGATTTTTAAATATTACTTTTTCCTGTATTACAGCATGTGTTCCAATTACTATATCGGTGCTTCCGTTTTCTATGTCTTCATATACCTTTCTTTTTGCGGCGGCTGTCATTGAACCGACAAGTAATGAAACATTAAGTTCAACGCCCATATTATTAAACATTTTTGTTATTGAATCGTACTGCTGTTTTGCAAGAACTTCCGTCGGTACCATCATTGCTGCCTGATAACCGGCATACGCTGTATTCATAAGTGCAAGCACTGCTATAATTGTTTTTCCAGAACCAACATCGCCCTGGATAAGCCTGCTCATAAGACCTTTTCCTGACATATTCTTTTTAACTTCCGTCCACGCACTCTTTTGTCCATTTGTAAGCGAAAATGGAAGCTTTTCTATAAAATCATCCGTCAGTGAATCATTTTGTATAATGTATCCATTAGAAATTCTTTCGTTAGAATTTCTAAGACTTCTTACAGCAAGAACAAATAAAAAGAATTCCTCGAAAGCCAGCCTTTTTCGTGCCTGAATATAGTCCTCCATCGATTTTGGAAAATGAATATTTACAACTGCATAGTTATGCTCAGCAAGTTCGTTTTTTTGTCTCACATAACCTGGAATGTATTCTTTCTCCAATCCGGCATCAAACTTTTCAAGTGCCTGATGCACAGCGTTGGCAACCGTTTTATTAGACAATCCTTTTGTAAGCGGATATATCGGCTGCATGGTTCCTTCAATCTCAGAATATTGCGATCGTGTATACATCTGTGGCTGCTCAAGTATTTTTATTCCATTTTTTATAACAAACCTGCCTCTGAATATATAACGCATTCCAAGCTTTAATGACGATTTTAAAAATGGCATATTAAACCATGTACATTTTATTCTGTCACCATTTTCATCATTGATAAATGTACTTATAACTGCAAGTTTTCCCGTATGATAGACATCAATTTTTTTTGATACAACACCGTCTATTACAACATTAGTATTCTCATAATCTGGCGACAGTGTGCTAATAAAAGCAGGCTCCTGATACAGTTCATAATCCCGTGGGTACAAACCCACGAGATCTTCAACTGTATATACAGAAAGCCTGCCAAGCAGCTGTGCATATTTTTCGCCTATACCTTTTAACTCTGTTATTTTCATAGGCTTATTACATCATTGATGCTAAAACTTCATTTACAAGTTTGCCATCTGCCTTACCCTTAACTTTAGGCATAAGTGTTTTCATAATGGCACCTTTATCTTTAGGTGTTGGCTTTTCGATTGAAAGTTCAGCAAGTGTTTCTTTGATTACTTTTTCAATTGCATCTTTATCCATCATCTCAGGTGCATAATTCTGCAATACACTTATTGAAAAATTACATTCGTTAATAATATCTGTTCTGTCCGCAGGTGTAAGTGACAAAGTTTCTTTAAGCTGTTTAATCTGTTTTAAAACAACCTGTGCAGCTGCTTCATCTGTAAGCTCAACTCTGTTATTAATCTCATAATTTTTAAGATCAGCAAGAAGCATTGAAAGAACTTCTTTCTTTTCTTTTTCCTTTGCCTTCATTGCAGCTACCATATCTGCTCTTACAACATCTATCATACTCATGACCAAACATCCTCCTGTTTAACATAAATCATTCTACTGATACGAGATAATAATAAATTGGCTGACCACCCGGCTGTAATTCAACATCTGTATCAGGATATTTTTCTTCTATCTTGGCAACAACTGCTTCAGCATCCTCTTCTGTCACATCTTCACCATAGTATACGCTGATAAGTTCTGCTTCATCATTTTCTTTCATCATCTCATCAAGCATTTCAATAAGAGTTGAATCTATATCTTTGCCGACTGCAAGAAGTCCCGAATCGCCAAGCCCCATAATATCACCATTTTTAATCTCTTTGCCGTCAATTGAAGTGTCGCGGACTGCATATGTAAGCTGTCCTGTTGCAACTGTAGAAAGTGATTCGACCATTGCATCTTCATTTTCTTTTGCACTTCTTGTCGCCTCGAAATTAATCATAGCTGTGATACCCTGTGGAATTGTCTTTGTAGGTATAACAACAATCTTCTTGCCTTCAACAATCGAAGCTGCCTGCTGTGCGGCAAGAATAATATTCTTATTATTAGGAAGAACAAATACAACATCAGCATTGACACTGTCTGCCGCATTGAGGATGTCTTCTGTACTCGGATTCATTGTCTGACCACCTTCAATTACGCTGTCAACGCCAAGTCCTTTAAAAATCTCAGCAAGACCTTCACCTGCTGCAATTGTAACAAATCCAAAGTCTTTCTTAGGCTGGTTTGATGCAATCGGCTTGCCGTTCTTTTTCTGTGCCTCTGAAGCAACAGCAGCCTGTACCTCTGCCTGTTCAACAACTTTCTGGTTATGCTCTTCTCTCATATTGTCAACTTTCATTTTTGTAAGCTGTCCATATTCAAGTGCTTTTTCAAATGCCTGACCAGGATGGTTTGTATGAACATGTACTTTTACAATATCATCTAATGCAACACATACAATCGAATCACCAATTGATGATAAAAATGCCTTAAATTCCTGTTCTGTCTTTTCATTAAACTCTTTATCAAGCATAATAATGAACTCTGTACAATATCCAAATTTGATATCAACATTATCAATAGCTGCACCTTTAGCCTGTGTATTCTCTGATATATCTGCCTTTGGTTCTGAAATATCAAATTCTGTAACCTTTCCTGTGAGTGCATCATACATTCCTCTGAGAACTACAACAAGTCCCTGTCCGCCTGAATCCACAACACCGGCTTCTTTTAATACAGGAAGCAGATCAGGTGTTGTTGAAAGGACATATTCAGCATGTTCAATTATAGTAAGAAGAGCTTCTTCCAGATTTTCTGTCTGCGACGCAACTTCAGCTGCCTTTTCAGAAATTCCTCTTGCAACAGTAAGAATTGTACCTTCCTTTGGCTTCATGACAGCCTTGTAAGCTGTCTCTGTTGCACGCTGTGTTGCAGCTGCAAGATTCTCAACAGTAATCTCTTTAAGTGATGACATTTCCTTTGTAAATCCTCTTAAAAGCTGTGAGAGAATAACACCTGAATTTCCTCTAGCACCTCTTAATGAACCTGTAGAAATTGCCTTTGCGAGATTCTCCATAGTAGGATTGGCAATTGAACTTACTTCTTTGGCTGCCGACATAATTGTCATTGTCATATTAGTACCTGTATCACCATCCGGTACAGGAAATACGTTAAGGTCATTTATCCATTCTTTTTTTGATTCAAGATTCTTGGCACCTGCAAGAAACATCTTCTGGACAAGTGCTGCATCTATTGTATTGGTTGCCACAATTTTCCTCCATTCCGCCGATACAACGGCAAATGACAAACTTTACGTCTGTCTGCAATAATCAATATATATGAATCAATATATATATATGTGCCAGTTAATCTATTACTCTGACACCTTCAACAAATATGTTAATTTTTTTAATCTCAAGACCTGTGAATTCACAAACCTTATACTTGACATTTTCAATAAGATTATCAGCAACTGTAAGAATACTTACACCGTATGAAACTATAACATGGAAATCTATTGTAATCTTATTATCTTCATCAATATCAACTTTGATTCCTCTTGTGAGGCTGTCACCCTTTAAAAGCTTGACAAGTCCGTCTTTCATGCTGACAGCTGCCATTCCGACGATGCCGAAACATTCCACCGCAGTAGAACCTGCATATCTGGCAATCACCTCTGAATCAATGGAAATCATCCCCAGTTCACCATCCAAATAACCTTTCATATATACCTCCATTCACAGATGTAATAAAACATCTGAATTTATATTCTACTTCATTGATGTTATTATACATTGCTTTGACCAAAAAATAAACCCTTTTTCTTCTATTAAGAAGCACAATGCTCATTCTCAGTTTAGTATCCGTTTAAAAAGAAAAAAGTGGGTCGCTGACAGCAATCCACTTTTTACTGTTATAAATTTTCGAAAATTAATAGCAGATGCTTACTAAATGAAATTAAGCACGTTCAACTAATCCAGAACGTAAGCATGAAGTACAAACGTACATCTTCTTAGCTGCTCCATTAACATTAACTCTTACAGACTTAACATTAGAATTCCACTTCTTATTAGTTCTTCTATGAGAATGGCTCACAGCTATACCGAAATGAGCACCTTTTTCGCAAATTGCACATTTTGCCATTGATTTACACCTCCTTACGGCTGGGTTATTTTTACCCACAACAACAGACATTGTATCAGACAACAAGACAAAATGCAATACTTTTTTGAAAAAAGTTTGTCGAATGTTTGATATCATCATAATTTACTTATGTATTTTTACTGCTCTGCTTTTTTCCAGCCTTTATATATCATTTGCAAAACATATTATATCCAAGCAATATGAGTGCAATAATAACACATATGCAAAAAAACATATTTTCAGCAAGAAAAAGTGCAATTATCATTCCGATTGCAATCCAGAAAAGTATAAAACCAATCATTCTGCAACACATATCATTCTCCTAAAATGCACATTTCCCTGCTTTATTATATGCACACAGTTTATCTGTTATTCAAACATATTTATTAAAATCTGTTATTCAAATTCCTTTGCAACTCCGTCAATAGCATCATTAATGTCATCATCAGTTGTCACATTGCCTGATTTACCTGTGAATTTATCAATAATATCAGGAACCATATCAAGAATTTTTGTGACAGTATCCTGGTTCTTGATATTTACAAGCTTAGTTGCACCATTCTGTATAACAAGAACAGCACTTGGTGACATTTTCCCTGTCATTGCACCACCGGCATTATTCTTCTTTTCACCTGCAAATGCACCGGCACCAACACCAAATGAAACATCAACAAGCGGAAGAATGATTGTATCATTTACCGTCACAGCATCACCCACTACCGTCTTGGCTGATACAAATGAATCCATCCCTTTAAAAAGTGATGCCACAGTAGCATCAAAGTTATTCTTATTTTCTGCCATAATATCCTCCTTTATTTTAACTATTATCCAACTTTGATAAAATATTAATTTTTCTTTAAAATTATCTTTTTGAATAATTCGTTAGTATATACCCTTAAAGCTATAACTACTATTCCAAACAGCTGTACGCTGCCTTTTAAATATACCTCTCCTTCGAGAATCTCATTCTCAAAATCAGGAATTATATCAAAATCAAGTCCCAGAAAGCCATACAGGACAGCTGCATACATTGCAGCCCTGCCTGTTATATCAGGCTCATCAAACCCAAAACGGATATGCCCCTTAAACTTTGAAGGCTTAACCTTTGCAATAACAAGCTTTGTCTGTTCCCATAGGAAGCCGGCAAGCTTTCTGTTATTTTCATCTGTTATTTTACTATTAAAATTTCTGATTTTATCAGATAAATTTTCCTGTTTGTTTTTTATATTTTTAAAAGTGATTTTGATTTTTACTGCAATACTTTTTATTTTATCAAAAATGCCCGAAATTTTCTGCATGATTCCTGTTTTTTTACATGTCTCAGAATGAGAATCTTTCTTCTCAATCATTTTTTGTGACACATTTTCAGGCTTTTTTAATTCATCAACAGAAACTTCCTGCTGGCACGGGTCTTCCTGTTTATCTTGAAGTTCATCTTTATCAGGCATATCGTCAAAAACATTCTTTTCATGTCTTTTATGTTCTGTTTGTTCTTTTTTTTTAGTTTTTTTCTCATGGCTTTTTTTCACTGCATTATCATCTGCATCTGTCTTTTTATTTTTAGGATAAAGTGTAAAAAATAAAATTTTCACTTTCATCAGGAAGCCGTCATTTTTGTTATATAGGCCATTAATCCTGAAAAGATGCAAAAGCCATGAAACATTAAACTTAACATCAGGCTTATTATCATAATATTCTGCCGTAAGATTATATCTTACGGGAATAAAAAGCACTGCCATAATAACCGCAATAGCCGCAAGCAGGATAACAAGAAGAATAATCCCTATTATTTTTAAAACCAGAAGCAATATATGAATCATTCTCTATTTCTCCCAACCCCGAAATGCAGATATCCGGCTATGTCAAAACCTTTGGTATTTGAATACACTTCATCAATTATATCTCTTACAAGATATAAAGCCTCTTCTCTTCCTTTTGCAAGCCCCACAACATATATTTTATCAAGATTTATTTTCTTCTTGAAATATGGCTGTAATAAAAAATTTGCTGATGTTATATCAAGCAGATTTTCCTCAGAGGAAGGAAGTGTTATAAGAAATGTATCCGATGTAAATCTCCCTTTTCGTATTCTGCCAAATACTTTATATTTTGCTTTTTTAGCATTATCACCCAGATACAGGTTTCTATACCATCTCATTATATATCACAGTCCCATCTATGAATTAATTATAAGCTTCAAAACCTCAACCGTAGCTGCTGCTTCGGCTTCATCGGTACATTGCATAAGTGAAACATTGATGTAATTCTGAATTTCATCAGTATTATTAAAAAATACAGGAAGCTGTGATAACAAAGTTGCCATCACTGCTCTTCTGACCGGAACGCTTGCACTTTCAAAAAATGTTTTCAAATCATCAATAAGCGATTCGCACACCTCATCTGCATATAAATCCTGTGGAACTTCTTCACTTGATTTATCTTTTTCAAGCTCAACAAAATCACTTCCGGACTGTAAAAGTGAAACCTTTTTAAGTGCTTCGTATACTGTAAGAAGATTGCATTTTTCTGCCTCCTCTTTATACTCATCAATCACCATATCGACAGCATAATCGCACTGGCTTATAACACTTAAAATTCTTTCCTGTTTACCCTCAAACCGGGTAAAATCTTCAAGAATGTCCTCACTAAGTTCATCTTTTCCATTATGTGCCATAACAATCTGCTCTATAATAGAAAATGCAAGATTTGTCTCCTCTACCTCACCGACAGTATATCCGCCTGTGAGTAGTATTGTATACAAATCATTAACCATCTGTGCCAGAAGTACAAAATAATCTGCAAGATCTGTTACTTTTTCAGCACCAATCTGTAATGCATCATGAAGTTTCTTGTACTCGTCTTTGTCAAGGGATGTGTAATCTGCATTTTCAAGTAAACCAACAAGTTCATGCATTTCAGGCATAATTTCATCAAAGCCTTCCGGCTTATGTATTGTAGCTGTTGTCTTTAAAGAATAGGCAAAATCATCAATTGTGCCTTTCTGGGCACCATGATACAAAGAGAATGCATCTCTTAAATATTCATAAAACTTATTTCTTGACAATCTCATAGGAAGCTGGCCTACAACCTCTGCTATCTTACTGTGAATAACCACATTATCCTTATCAGATAATATATAATGCATCAAATCATTTGTAAGATACGTATTATAATATTCTTTATCAAATTCATCATCCCTGAATCTGTATTCAATTCTGTTTAATGCATGCTCATATATTCTTAATCTGTCAACAAAAGAAGTTACACTTTCCATAATTCCCGTAATCTTATTTCTTAAATCATCAACAGTTTTAATGTCAATATCTTCTTTTGCTGCAATCTTTGCAACAAGGCTGTTAAACTCTTCGAAACATTCATTAAAAAGAGGTTCTTTTACAGGCTGTTCATTATACATATCATATACTGTATAGTAATTCATTGCCAGCTTTATACATGCGAGGGTATTGTAAAAAGAACACATACCCGTCGCATATTTTTCAAGATTAATATCAAGATTTTTACCTTTGCTTATTTCGCCTGCAATATATTTTAAATCTTTCATTATCAAGTTCCTTAATTTTTATTTTAAAATTGAGATTATCCGGATTAACTATTTTATTTAAGATTAAGCTTATCCAATGCATCGCTGAAATCAAATGTTGCAAAATAATCCTTTGGAGTCTCTGCTCTTCTTATCATCTGGACATCACCATTTTCTTTTAAGAGAAGCTCTGCTGAACGAAGCTTGCCATTATAGTTATATCCCATTGAGAATCCGTGTGCTCCTGTATCATGAATAATGAGATAATCTCCCATATCAATCTTTGGAAGCTTTCTGTCTATGGCAAATTTGTCATTATTTTCACAAAGTGAACCTGTTACATCATAAACATGGTCGCAAGGTGCATTTTCCTTTCCGGCAACAGTGATATGATGATATGCACCATAAATAGCCGGTCTCATAAGATTTGCAGCACATGCATCAACACCAATATACTCTTTGTAAGTATGCTTTTCATGTATTGCTTTAGTCACAAGGCATCCGTAAGGTGCGAGCATGAAACGTCCAAGCTCTGTATAAATTGCAATATCGTCCATTCCGGCCGGCTTTAATACTTCATCATATACCTTGTGTACATTGGCACCGATAATTGAAATATCATTCTTTTCCTGCTCTGGCTTGTAATCAACGCCGATACCGCCTGAAAGATTGATAAACTTGATATCTGCTCCTGTTTTTTCTTTAAGTTCAACAGCAAGCTCAAATAAAATCTTGGCAAGTGTAGGATAATATTCATTAGTTACAGTATTGCTTGCAAGGAATGAATGAATACCAAAATGCTTAACGCCTTTTGACTTGAGAATCTTGAATGCCTCAATTATCTGCTCATGAGTCATACCATACTTGGCATCTCCCGGATTATCCATAATTGAAGTACCAAGCTTAAAAAATCCACCCGAATTATAACGGCAGCTCATTGTCTCCGGGAACTTTCCATCAAGTATCTTATCAAGAAAATCAATATGTGTTATATCATCAAGGTTGATTGTTGCACCAATCTTTGCTGCATATTCATATTCTTCTGCCGGTGTATCATTAGAAGAAAACATAATCTCTTCCGGTTTGTAATCTAATGCATATGCCATCATAAGTTCAGTCATCGATGCACAGTCAACTCCACAGCCGTAATCTTTTAAGATTTTAAGTATGTATGGATTTGGAGTAGCTTTAATTGCGAAATATTCTCTGTATCCTTTATTCCATGAAAATGCTTCTTTAAGTTTCTTTGCATTCTCGCGGATGCCCTTTTCATCATAAAGATGATATGGTGTAGGATATGTCTTATCAATCTCCTTCAACTGTTCCAATGTTACAAATGTCTTTTTCTCTGCCATTTTACAAGCTCCTTCCTCATCAATTCCATATAAATCTTTTGTATAAAACTCTGCGTAAAATTTTAGCCTACATGACTATATTTGTCAAACAAAATAGTTTAATAGCTGTATTTTTTCCTGTTTTTTACAAGAAACATCACACTTATTACAACAGAAAGAACTTCTGCTGCAATCACCGCAGTCCATATTCCGCTGATTCCCAGAACGACCGGAAGGAGAAGAATCATGACAATCTGGAATACAAACATTCTCATAAATGAAATAACAGCTGAAACAACGCCATTATTTAAAGCAGTAAAAAATGATGATGCAAATATATTTACACCGCTTATAAGATATGAAACAGCATATATTCTTATCGCCTCAGTTGTCAGCTCAAGCAGATTATTGTCATAACTTACAAATATTCCTGCAAGATAACCGGCAATAATTTCAGCAATAAGTGTCATGACAACAGAACTTACAATTATTATAGTAAGACTTCTTTTGAAAAGATTTTTAAGTTCATCTTTATTACCTGCACCGTAATGATAACTTATAACAGGAGCAGAACCAACAGCGTATCCCATATATGTTCCCACAAATATAAATCCCACATACATAATTATTCCGTATGCAACAACTCCATTAGTACCTATATATTTCATAAGCTGCATATTATACAGAATATTTACAAGAGACATTGACATATTGGTGACCATTTCTGATGAACCGTTAATACATGTCTTTATAATTATATCTTTGTTAAAACGGCATTTTGTCAGTTTAAGTACATTATTTTTACCACCGGCAAAATATATAATCGGAATTACAGAACCGACAAACTGGCTTATTCCTGTTGCAAGTGCCGCACCAAAAACGCCAAACCGTAATACATATACAAATAAAAAGTCCAGAAACATATTAGTAAATCCGGCAAGTAGCGTTACAAACAGTCCAAGCTTGGGCTTTTCGGCAACAACAAGAAAACTCTGGAATGCATTTTGCAAAAACAAGCCCGTAAGCATAAAAAACACAGTTCTGCCATATGTCACACAATCTTTTGCTATACTTCCCTTAGCACCGAGTAAAACAGCAATCGGTCCTGTAAATATTATACCTATAACAGACAATATTACGCCTGATACAACACACAGATATACAAGCATTGAAAAATACTCGTTAGCCTTTTCTTTCTTGCCTTCTCCCAGTGTCTTTGATACAATGGCACTCCCTCCTGTTCCTATCATAAATCCGACAGAGCCAAGTATCATAATTATAGGCATAATCAGGTTAACAGCCGCAAAAGCATCAATTCCGACACAGTTTGAAACAAAGACACCATCTACAACACCATAAATTGATGTAAATATCATCATTGCTATTGTTGGAAGTGTAAATTTTATAAGTTTGCTATATGAAAAATGATCTGATAACTGAATTTTCATTCATCTTCTCCTTTACTATTGTCACTTATCTTACCAACTAACTTTTCAAGTTGTTTTACATGTTCAAAAGAGAGCCTGAACATCTTTTTTAATTCCTGTATATCAAATGCATCAAACTTATTATTTCTCTGAATTAAGTATTCTTAATCAAGCTCCTGCAGTTCATCCAGAACTGTAACATTAGTGAGCTTACGGTTAATCGCTCTTGTACGGACTCCGATAAGCTTCTCAAGTTCTTCGTCAGCCTGTCTTAATCTGCTGCGTGTTTTGTTAAGTACATCCTCAAATGTCTCAAATTCTTTCTTGGCAGATTCAAGTATTTTCCAGACTTCCCCACTTTTTTTCTGTATTGCAAGTGTCCTGAATCCCATCTGAAGGCTGTTAAGCATTGCCGCCATGGTAGATGGTCCTGCAATATTTACTTTGTAATTTTTCTGTAAATCTTCCACAAGCCCCATATTTACAACTTCTGCATAAAGTCCCTCAAAAGGAAGAAACATTATTGCAAAATCAGTTGTATATGGCGGAATAATATATTTATCATGTATGCTTTTTGCACATTTTTTTATCTCATTTACAAGAAGAATTCTCTTTTGCTTTATATCATCTACATCGCCATTTTCATAGGCCGACATAAGATTGGCATATGTATCACCCGGAAATTTTGAATCAATAGGAAGATATACTGTTTTGTCAGCAGATGCCCCCGGAAGTTTTACGGCAAAATCAACTTTTTCATTTTTACCCGGAACAAGCACAACCTGCTCTGCGAACTGTTCAGGTGCAAGTATCTCACTTAATATTGATGCAAGCTGAATCTCTCCCATAATTCCTCTTGTCTTTACATTTGAAAGTACATTTTTAAGATCGGTAACTCCCGATGCAACTTTTTTCATCTCACCGAGGCCTTCGTAAACTTCAGCCAGACGCTTATTTACAGCTTCAAACGACTGTGAAATCTTATCATCAAGTGTTTTTTGCAGTTTTTCATTTACAGTATCATTAATTTTATCAAGACTCTTCTGATTATCATTCCTTAACTGTTCAAGGCTTTCCCAATTGGATTTTCTCATGCTGTCAAGTGTACCCAATGTGTCTTCACGGATTTTATCAAGAATCTCCCTGTTTTCTTTTCTTAATTCTTTCATTTCATTCTGCACATTTACAAGCTGCTCTTTCGCCCTGCCCTGCTGTGTTTCCTGTGACTCTCTTAACTCCCTGCCAAGTGCTGTTATATTATTAACCATAAGGTTATTCTGACGGTTAAGCTGGTCATAAAGTGTAGAAATCTGTGCTGCAAACGTCTGTGACATCATATCAAGCTGCTGATTAACTCTTTTATATTCATCAGTATTTTTATTTTTCATGCTTACTGTTAAACATAAAACCGAAATTATTATGCTTACAACACAGCACATGAGAATAATAAATTGCATATCTTTAATCCTTTCTTTATTACTGCATGCTGTATGACACGCGGCTTAACGTATTGATTCAATTATGCCTTCAGCATCCGCTTTTGCCAATGCATCAAGTTTATCATTAGTGCAAAGAAAATTCCTGTAATCATTTTCATTACTTAAAAAAGCATGTTCAATAATTATCGTTGGAAGTCCGGCTTCGGTTCCGCAATAAAGAAGTGTATAATAATCAGCCTGTGAGCCATCAGGATATGTCGCACCTACGGTATTTACCCTCTGCAGAATTCCCTGTGTATTTTCTGTATTCCAGTCATTTGCTATTGGTAGCCCAAGCCGGTTAAGCTTTGAAATCACAGACAATGCCATTCCTCTTTCTGTGTCATAAAGACTTCCGACTTTTGTATTTGCAGGCTGATATCTGCTGCAGCTCATAAGAACCATACATCCATGCGAATTTACTTCATCAGTGCTTCTGCTGTTTACATGGACTGATATAAAATAATCTGCTTCATTTGCAACAGCATAATCAATCCTCTGAATAAGGCCAAGCCCCTGATTTTCATTTCTTGTAAGTATAACTTTGATTCCGTCATACTGCTCAAGATAAGACTTTAAACTTGTCGCAATCCTGTAATTTAAGTCTTTTTCCATAACAAGCTTTCCGTCATAAGTTTCTTTTGTGCCCTCATCGTTATCTCCGCCATGTCCGGGGTCTATACATATTATTATCGGTCTGCTTTCCCCTGGAGTCTCATCGTTTCGTAATTCTTCCTCATATTCCTCATAATATGTATCATCTGAATCTTCTACTGTTGAATCTTCATCAACTTCTTCCTGTGTATCAACATTTTCTTCACTTGATTCTTCTGTCATATTTTCACTTTCTGTTTCTGTTTCTTTTATACTTTCAGTTTCAGTTTGTTTTTCTGTCAGTGCAATATCGGCAGCTGTTGTTTCGACTACATTCTGTGTATTTAATTCTGCCTGCTTTTTACTTCCACAACCGGCAGTCACGATTAATAAAGTCAAAATTAAAATATAACTAAAAATTCTATTTTTCACAATATAACTACTTCCTTATTTTTCCTCTATATTGTAATCTAAAACCTGTTTTAACAGGTAATTGCTCATATTGAGCATTTTTATATTAAAATCTTCTTCATCAAAAAGCAATGATACTGCAAAAAGATTCGCTTCATATTCAACATTTTTAAAAGCATTTTTACTTGTAACTGCGAAATTGTTGACCGCATCTGAATGAAGAAGTGCATGCCCCAGCTCATGTGCACAAAGCACCATCTGACTTTTATATTCATATCTGCCGTTGACAATTATAATTGTAGGATAATTATCTGATTTTATTGTATACGCCTTTTTATCCGCCGGAAGCACTTTGCTTATAAGCACTTTTATGCCAAACTTATCCGCCAGTTCAAATGGATTTCTCGTATTGTAATTTTCTCGTAAATCCTCTGCGAGATTTTTTATTTCTTTTGCTCTCATTTTTCCACCTACCTGTATTTGTAACTCACAAGTTGTAACTGCTGTAAAATTTCATTTGCAAATGCCACCATTGTCTCGTCATCCATCTTTGACGGATCATATCCGCCATAAGCCGCCACTGTCGGCAGCTTCAAAAGAAATTCCATAGCATCTTTTGGATTGTCAAAATTCACAGGTAAATCATTACCGCTTTTTATATCAACTGTTTTTCCAAGAACATTTCCCATCATTTGTGCCGGTGTTGTTCCCAGAATATCACACATTTTTTCAAAAGTTGATACAGGAATCTTTAATATGCTTGAATCCTCATATCTGTAAACGGTTGACACTGAAATCCCCAATTCTTTTGCAAGATATTCGGCAGATATATTTTTTTCTTTTCTTTTTGCTTTCAATCTTTTCCCTAAATCCATAATAAATCTCCTGCTGCATTTTTCTATTAAAATCATACACCTCTTTTTGCATTTTCGCAATTATTTTTTGCGTTTTTGCATATTATTATTGACATTTTAGCATAAATGCATTATATTGCAAATTACAAATTCGCATTTATGCAAACTTCAGGAGGTTAAATATGCTTGAAATAACAGACTTAAAATATGCTTCATCAAATATGCCTGTAATTAAAGTTATAGGTGTCGGCGGCTGTGGCAACAACGCTGTAAACAGGCTTTCTCACGAAACACCTTTTCCAATTCAGTTTATTGCCATAAATACCGACCAGATGGTTCTTGACAAATCAAATGCCGATATCTGTCTTACAATCGGTAAAAAATTGACAAATGGATTCGGTGCAGGAGGAAATCCTGAGATTGCATATGCCGCTGCCGAAGAAAGTACCGATGAAATCAAGGAACTTGTAAACGATGCAAATATGGTTATCCTGACTGCAGGAATGGGTGGCGGAACAGGTACCGGTGCACTTCCCTACATTTCTAAAATATGTAAAGATATGGGAATACTTACAGTAGCTGTTGTCACAACTCCTTTCAATTTTGAAAATCCTAATCGTACAAACATTGCAAATGCCGGAATTGAAAATCTCGAAAAATGCATTGACACACTGCTTGTAATTTCCAACGACAAACTTCTTTCGTGCAATGAAAAAATTGTTACTATGTCCGCAGCTTTTTCTCTTGCAGATTCTGTGCTTAAAAATGCCATTGACACAATAACAAATATTGTATTCAACTGTGGTACTGTCAATCTTGACTTTAATGATTTAAAAACAGTTCTTGGTGACAAAGGTTACGGACATCTGGGAATCGGCTATGCAGACGAAAATACATCAATAACAGATGCGGTAAAACAGGCAGTAAATTCGCCGCTCCTTAACACTAATCTTACAAATGCCAAATATGTAATGATTAATTCATCCGGAGACGTCAATCTTATAGAATTAAACAATGCAATCCAGTACATCCAGGAAATTGCAGGAAAAGATGCAAAAATAATGTGGGGAACTGTCTCAAGTGAAGAACAGTTAAACGATAATAAAAATTCTGTTATTACAATTATTGCAACCGGACTTGAAAATGTATCTGTCTCAAAATCCGATTCAAATACGGCTTACGACAAGGCTTACGTTCCGAAACATGACACGAAAAACATTTATACCAGCAATTCTGATATTCCTGTATTTGACACGCTTAAAAACAATGCACACAAAAAAGAAACTGAACTTGTAATACCGGCATTTTTACAGTCAAGAATGCGATAAAAACGATAACAGCCGCGATTTTTAATTTAATCACGGCTGTTACTACAGAACATATATTTATATATAATAACATACATACTGATTTCATACAAACTTACCCCAAAACCGCCTCTCAGTTTTGCGTCATTACACAAACTCTTTACAGCATCATCACGCAAGCTCTCTCACTACTTTTTTAACTTCATCATCCGGTGTGAGCGACTCACATATTTTTCTTATTGCTTTTTTGTATGAAACATTATCAAGTTTCATATTTTCTTTATCCGTAAGATAACGCCATGTATCTAGCGGAAATGTAACAAAACACTCTGCTAGAAGCCATCCTGCCGCCATCTGAGTATAATATCCGTTTGAAGAAAAATCACGGTTCACAAGTAAAAGAATTTTATCTATGTACATTCCCTGCTCTTCTTTTTTATTATTTTCACCACACATGCCTATATCTTCAAGCATAACTTTTTTCATTCTCGGCTTTTTATTGCCGTCGGCATCAACCTTAATATAATGGTCAAGAAGCATTATAAGTCCGGCCCTTGCCTCAAATTCATCTTCCGACAATATACATTTTTCCAAAAACGGCAGAAATTCCTGTCTGTATTTATCCATAATTCTGAATTCCACACAAAACCCATCATTAACAGCCCAATTATCAATAAGCGGAACAAATTTCTTTAAATCTTCAAGAGCTTTGTCAAAATCTTTTTCTTTCGCGGTACCCATTCCTATGATATAACCTCTTAGAAGGGTTTCCTCATAGTATAAATCAGGCTCCGTAAGAAGTTTTCTAAAATCCTCATTTTCTTTCACAAGCTGTTTTGCATATTTTTTCAGTGCCGGCTGACGCACACCGATAATATTATTACACCCCGGAATGAGTGAAGATGTAAATGTTTGATAATTTCCTTTATCTGTCATTGATACCAGTTCATCACGTATATATTTAAGCATAATTTCTCCGAATTTCAATCAATATTAATCTGGCACATTTTCATTGCATCCAATGCTGTTTTATGCGATTCGGGTGTTACACAGGCACATGCATCTGCCTTAACTGTAATTACAGCTTCAGGCAAAGCTGCCTTCAACAGCATTGCATTACTGATAACACAAATCCCCGTACACACACCCACAAGAACAATTTCAAGATTATCCTGCTTATTTTCATATTCCGTTTTTATATCTTCTGCAAGTTTGAGGGAACCAAAAACAGGCTTATCTATAATGCAAAAATTATTGTCGCTGACAGCTTTCATAATCTCTTCTCTAATCTGCCAGCCAATTGTTCCCTCTATGCAATGTTCAACTGGTAAATTCCGTCCCTCTTGAGTTTCAAGATAATTTTTTTGATGTGTATCCCTTGTAAGAAAAATCTTATCATAATTATCTTCATTTATAACTTCTACAACCTTTGAAACCGCTTCTTCGCACTCATTATTCCCCAATACTCCTGATGTAAAATCATTCTGCATATCTACAATAACTAAAATTTTCATAACTGTTCTCCTTAAATCATTGTCCTTTATATTTATAACCAGCTGCTTTTTTTCCGCCTTTTATCATAGATGTAATTTTACAATCTGTTGATATTAATTTAGATTTTATATTTGCATTAAAATTCGATTTATACAATTCTTTCCCCAGAATCACTTCATACACCCTTTTAACATCTGGGAGTGTAAATTCTTCAGGTAGCAGATTAAAAGCAATATCACTATATAAAATTTTATTTTTTAATCTTAATAATCCTTCTAATATTATTTCATTATGGTCAAATGCCAATTTTTCATCTGTTATGCTTTCCTGCGTGTACCCTGTCGTATCCACCACACCATTTTTAAATATTTTTTTATGCAGACAATATTTTATATTAATATTTTCTTCTTCATTTTTAAGTTCCAAAATATTATCATGCAAACTAATATCAAACCATAGTGCTTTTTTCGCATCATCTCCTGCCAGCACTGGCTGTTCTCTCATCAATGTTATATATGCTACATCTATAACACGCATTCTTGGGTCTCTGTCAGGATTACTCATTGTATACAACTGCTCTAGATATGTATTTGTTACTAATCCTGTCTCTTCCTGTAATTCCCTGCAAGCCGCATCATAAGTTGATTCATGAATTCCTACAAATCCTCCCGCCAAAGCCCAGCAGTTAATATATGGATGATTTTTTCTCTGAATTAATAATACTTTCAGATTATCAAGATATCTGCTCATACACAAAATCAGCATATCAACCGTAACACTTGGTCTTTCATACTTTGACGGCTTGTATTGTTTTAAAAATTCTTCCTCTGTCAATCCATCTTTATTTCTTATTTCTCCCATAAATGCTGCCCTCCATGCAAAGGTATTATTTCACTACTTTTCAAGAAAAGAGTATCACTAATCTTAATCCAGGTCAATATATTATCTGATGCATCAGAAATTTATATCTTATTTTTGTAATATTGCAATATATTCACAAATGTATTATAATTTGATAATCAAATATTTGGAGGCTAAAATAAACATGTCCACTACAAATAAAAAATCTTTAATTATAAGCATTGTTTTAAAATCCATCTCCCTTGTTGCGTCATTATATGGATTAATATTTACAATTGATAACATTATGTCTTTTACATTTTTTACAACATTGTCAAATGTCGCATTGGACATAATTCTTACAATGTTTATTGTGTTAGATATTATTCTGCTTAAAACAGGCAAAGATGACAAAAATAACAAATTATATATATTAAAATTTCTTATGACACTTTCAATCACACTTACATTTCTTGTTTACATGTTGATTCTTGGTCCAACATCTGAAGATGGACTTATCGGTGCATATTTTCGCAATCATGCCGGAAGTTTCGGTGTACATTTTGTAGGTCCACTATTCGCTATAGTTGATTTTCTTCTATTTGATAAAGGATTCAAATCAAAAAAAATATACGCCATATATGCCGTCACTCCACCTCTTTGCTATGTCGGATTCGTATACTTCCTTGCTTTAACCGGCGTACGTTGGTATCAAACAATGACAGCACCATATAATTTTCTTAATTATAATGCTCCTACCGGATGGTTCGGATGGGATTTAAGCCGGATGAGTACTGAAACACTTGGAATAGGCGTTGCATACATGATAATATTGCTTTTATTAATTTTCATAGGCATAGGACTTTTATACCTTACAATTAACAAACAAAAAAAGAATTGAATATGATAACTTTATAGATAAAAACGTCATTTGTCATCAAGCCTATGACGTTTTTAATTCATATTCTATTTCTTTCATCATTGCAATAAACAATTCATCAGGTGTGGCGTAATCACCTATATAATATGTTTGTCCGTCGTCAGCCATATATATTTTAGCTTTTTCCTCGTTATCAGCAAATTCTATCACAAGCAAATCACTTGTCACAATATCCACATGAATAGCCTCTTTATATTTCAATACTAACATAACTTATCTATAATTGCAGGTATTAATATTATTTATTTATTTTAAATACTACTTGCATACTTTTAAAACATATGTTATAAGTATATCTATAGATATGCATATTTATATATTTTTGTAATTTATACTATTGCAATCAAGTCACTTTACATTTTTAACGTGAAAGGAAAAACATCGATGTTAAGGATTTTTATTGAAAAATAAACAAAATAGCTTTTCTTTTTATAACGATGATAATAATGTCGTTATATCTGATGCAGTGGGTAATTTTGATATGTCAGATAATCCTGATATGTCGGATAATCCTGATGCTCTTCGCAATTACGAAGCCGCACTGCATTCTCTTGCAGATAATCCATCAACCAAACATCTGTATGGTTATCTCATGTCTGACAAAGAGTGGTTTGACCGTTTTACCGGCTTCTTTGCCGGAAAGAAAACCCTGCCTCTCTTATATGACCCATTTTTTAAAATGATATTTAACCCGGTTGAATCAAGGGCAAGGCTTTCCGGGCTTGTAAGCTGCATCCTCGGCCAGCATGTAACTGTTATTGAGGTGTTTCCGGATACCAGTTACGCATTTGTTAATTCTTTTGTAATTATGGATATGGTTGTAAGGCTTGATGACGGCAGCATCACAAATATTGAGATTCAGAAAGTCCCTTACGATTTTCCGGCAGCAAGAATCTCATGTTATTCTGCTGACCTTGTATTAAGGCAGTTCCGCATGTTGCAGGGAATGAATGAAGGACAAAGAAACGATTATTACGACGATGCCGCGTCCGGGAAAGCCGGAAATGAAACATCTCAAGCAGCTGGTGGTTCATCCAGCAAGCCTTCTTATGAAAACATGAAAAAAGTACATACCATCATATTTTTTGAAAAAAGCAGCAGTTCACTTAAAAGCCCGAAAGACAAAAGACTGTACTTCCATGTTGGAAAGACTGTTTTTAATACCGAAATCAACATGAAGCTTTTGCAGGAATATCACCTGATAAGCCTTGACACATTCAGGAAATACAGATATTCTGACATTATAGAAGGACGTATTGATTCAGCTGATATTGACTGTGATGACACACAGTACGAAAACAGGCTGACGGAAAAGATGAGGCGTGACAGGCTTATGTATCTCTCACTTTTTACAGCAGAGACACCGGATGAAATCAACCGGCTGGCTGCATTATTTCCGGAACTTTTCCCAATACGCCAGAAAATACGTGAATATCTTACACGCCCGAAGGAGGTGATTAACATGTTTTCTGAAGCATTAAGGATATTGGATAATAATACTGCCGAACTGATGGCTGACAGGTTTAAGGCACAGCTTGAAAATGCCAAAATTGAAGTAAAGGCTGTAAAACACGAATTAAAAACTACCAGAAAGGAAGTTACAGCAGCCAGACAGGAATTAAAAATCACCAAGCAGGAAGTGGATGCTGCTAAACAGGAAGCTGAAAATGCAAAGACTCAATCCGATGCTAAAATAGCTGAACTTGAAGCCATAATTAAAGAGCTTCGTAAAAATCTTAAGTAAAGACCTTGCATGACAATGCACTTTACTTAATAACATCAACAGCCCGGACATATCTTAATTGATAATATCCGGGCTGGTTTAATATTATATTTATAAAATAATTACTAGATAAGCAATTAACATTACTACTTGCTCCATCATGTAGTTCTTTGCTTTTTCTGTTGATTCTGCATAATTTTCAAGATCCAAATAATATTGAATTGTCAACATATCATGCATATATAAATCAACTTTATAACATGCAAATGATGTAATTCTTAAAACACCGCAATACAGCCCATGCCATATTGCGGTGTACACTCTCCGAACAATGCCGGAAACCATAATTTTTAAAGATTATAACACCCCTTAAATGCACTTGCATCCACCTTAACTGATGCTGTGTCATAATCAATTTTTTTGAGACTGATACAGTCTATGAAAGCTTCTGAATCAATCTTTTGAAGCGACTTTGGACAAACCACTTCTTCAAGATGTATACAATTTTCAAATGCATTGTTGCCAATCTCTTTTACACCTTCCGGAAGAACGACTTTAACAATATCTGTACGCTCTGAAAAAACATCTTCTGATATGTACGAGAAGTCTGACATATCAATCTCTTTCATTGTTTTGTTGTAAAGGTATACTTTGATTCTTTCCTTCATACTCCCCACCCCGCATATTCTTTATTGTTCTAATAATTTTGCTATCAGCGGACTTACTGCTGATGCCTGTGCTTCGTAAAAGCTCTGTGGACTGTTTTTCATTATACTTTGAAATGCCTGTGACATTGCCGGCATGACCACACTGTTTAACTGTAATTCATCAAAATGCTTTAAATCAGGAACTGATGTTGATGAAACTGAATTGTTGCTGTCAACTGACTGGATTTTTGAATCAGTGCTGTTTCCCTGTCCGTTAATCTTTTCAAGAAGTTCTGTAATTGTATTCTGAAAATATTCATAATCTTCATAACTAAAAAGGTCACTGCTCATATATGAATTCAGCTTACTGTCGCTGCCTGAACCGATTGAATGCACCTCTGTATTAACTGAAAGACCAGGATAATATGTATTTCCTGCATTTCCTGTGCTTACATATGCATGGCTCAAATCTGTTGCCTGCATTGAATCGGTTGTCCATGAATCGTTGCTCAACGCACCGTCTAATATGTCATTAATCTTATTTATGTAATTAACCGTCTCATCATATGGAGGAACACCACCATACTTCTGAACCGCACCACATCCGGCATTATAGCCTGCAAGTGCAAGTGAAACATTGCCATTATAATCATCTAAAAGCCATGACAAAAGCTTGGCACCTCCGGTTATGCTCTGTCTTGCATCATATGGGTCTTCCACTCCATATGATTCCGCCGTTGATGGCATAAGCTGCATTATTCCCATTGCACCGCATGATGATGTGGCATTGACATCAAAACCTGATTCTGCCTGTGCTACAGCTTTTAAAAGATTAACATTAACTCCATATTCCTGTGAAACATCTTCAAAAATCTCATCGAGTGTCTCATCGCCGCATGAACGGTTATATACATTATCAAATGATGTAGCCTGACCTGTCTTATCTGCCGGACCCTGTACAAGATATTGATTACCATCTAGTATTGTAACCGGTTGAATTACATTCATTCCCATCTTCCCTGCCTTCTAATATTAATATATTCATTATAAGCCTTTTCAAGTATCTGTCTTTCATTGGCAAATCGTAACAGATGAAATGCCTCATGGTACTTATAATACCCGGAATCTTCAAAAAACTCTTCTCTCTGCGGTTTGCTGTAAAAGCTGTCCGCAGCACAAAGATACCAATGAACAGTCTTTTTTATCGTATCTGACACCGTATTAAACGTATATTGTGTGTCGCCTATATACTTAACTATCTTAACGGATGCACCGCTCTCTTCCAATACTTCCCTTACCGCAGTATCCTGTGGTTCTTCTCCCGGTTCTACCGTTCCTTTCGGAAGAACCCAGCCTTCATATCTGTTCTTGTAATTCTTGTACAATACAAGAATCTTGCCTCTGAAAATAACCACACCACCACAGCTTGTTGCCTCAGCCATTGCAATTCCTCCTGTGATATATATTAATTATACAACTAAAGAACCACAATATCAACCAATGAATCAGTATTCTTCTTATTTAAAATACAAAATCAGTATTTTAAATCAATATTTTTCAATCAATATTCACCAAAAAATGCATCCAGAAGTGCTTTTGTTACCTGCTGTGCACCAGGCACGCCTGTATATCCTCCTTCAAGTATAACGCAGAAAGAAATCTGCGGATTTTCATATGGTGCATAACCGATAAACCATGAATGTACCCTGTCGCTGTTATCAAACTGTGCCGTTCCTGTTTTTCCGGCAACTGTATATGATGTATATGTAAATGCGTAACCTGTACCCTCAGTCACAACCGCACGACAGAATTCTCCAATTGTATCAGCCTCAGACGGCGTACATACAACAGACTTCTGTTTTGGTGTTGTCATACTCACAACATCGCCAGAACGCGTCTGGACTTTTTCAACAAAATACGGCTGCATCATAACACCTCTGTTTGCAATTGCAGAGATAATCATAAGATTGTGCATAGGTGAAACCATTGTTTTACCCTGACCGATACCGGTCTCCTGAATCTCACTTACCCCTGAATTTTCGTCAAGTGTAAAGCTGCTGACGCTCGACTCTATTCCGATATCAAGATTTTTGTTATAATAAAAATCTTCGCAGAGCTGTCTGTATTTTGAAAGATTCAGCCTGAATCCTATTGTTGAAAATACACCGTTACACGAATTGGCAAATCCCAGTTTTAAATCCTGATGTCCATGGACAGAACCATTATAACATGGAATTGTTGTTCCTCCGTTGACATAGGCACTTCCTGTACAGTCAAAAGAATAATTTTCATAATCAGGATATTCCCTTACATATTCAAGAGCAGTAAGTACCTTAAACGTAGAACCCGGCGAATAAAGTCCCTGTGTTGCCCTGTTAAGAAGCACAGAATCAGAGCTGTCATAGCCAAGCCACTCACTGTACATTTCAGGTGCTTCATTCGGGTCATAATCCGGCTTTGAAACCATTGCGAGAACCCTTCCTGTCGAAGGTTCCATTGCAACTACTGCACCTTTATTACTTCCCAGTGCCTTATATGCAGCCTCCTGAAGCTTTGGAACAAGCGTTGTAACAACATCATATCCAACTGATTTCTCACCGCTCAGATCATCTGAGAGCTGATTAATTATATTACCTGATGTGGACAATAATTCATAATTGGCAACACCTTCAACACCTGTTTTTGCAGAAGCCAGTCCTACAACATGGCAGAACACTTCGGAAAACGGGTAAACTCTCGTCTCATTTCCATCCTCATCAATATCTGTTTCTGCAAGGATCTGTCCGTCAGCTGCAAGAATGTTGCCTCTGACAACCTTATTTTCAAGATTATCGATTCGCTTATTATAAGGATTATTTACAATTGTAGAAGCCTCAAAGACATTAAAATATACAAGATAACTTGCCATCATGAGAAATAATGCAACGAAAATAAATGATATTACATTAGTTTCACGATTTCTAAGCCCCTGCTTTTTTTTATCAACTATATCATTAGGCTTTGTGTTTTTCTTTTTTAAGTTTCGTGTTTTTACCTGCTGATTCATTCTTAATTTCAACCTCGTCCTGTCTCATATTATACATTCCGTTAATCAATGCAAACATTATAAGTGAACTTACAATAGAACTTCCGCCGTAACTTACAAAAGGAAGCGTGACACCTGTCATAGGTATCATCTTCATAGCACCTCCAACCGTAAGAAACACCTGAAATCCATATGTAACACCAAGTCCTACCGCCACAAGCCTGTAAAACAGTGTTTTACATCTTGAAGCAATATTCATCATCAGTATAAGATTATTAAGACATATAAGCAGCAATGCAACTGCAAATATAGCACCGAACTCCTCTGTTATTGCCGAAAACATAAAATCCTTTTCAGCAACAGGAATTTTATCTGGAAGTCCCTGTGCAAGTCCGCTTCCAAACCACGACCCCATACCTATCGCAAATAATGACTGGCATATCTGGTAACCTGTTGAATCTATTGTGCTCCAAGGGTCTTTCCAAATAAGGACACGCTGTCTTACATGGTTGAAAATCTTATATGCACCAGCTGCAGCAACACTTCCGGCAGCAAGTCCTATTCCGACATAGCTAAGTTTCCTTGTCGCAATAAAGAGCATCATAAGATAAACAACGAAAAATATAAGTGCAGCACCCAGATCTTTTGATATTACAAGTATAATAACATGAATTGCCGCTATAACCGTAACTTTTACTGTCTGTTCAAATGACGTAGATTTATTAAACATTGAAGCAACAAACATCACAAACAGAATTTTAACAAATTCTCCAGGCTGTACAGAAACAGGTCCCAGTGTAAGCACAAGATTAGCACCGAATACTTCCGTGCAGAAAAGCACAGCAAGCAGGAGTGTAATACCTGTTATGCAGTAAATCCAGCCCATATTTCTAAAACTCTTTACTCTTTTTAACAACGCCGGTATAAAAAAAGTAATAATAGTTCCACCGGCTGCAATCAGAAACTGCTTCACACATTTATCATAATCAAGACGACAAATCATTATAAATCCAACCGCCATAAGCATACACATATTATTTACAAGCAGACGCGAAGCTTTTGGATATAAAACGTCATACACAAATATCGTAACAAAAAGATATATAAACTGTGCGAAATATAATATAAGATATTTTATATCTTCATTATTAAGCTGATAAAGTATCAAAAAGCCCAATAAATGTATCATAAACATTATTACATTCTGAAATGCGTATGTAAACTTTCGCTTCTCTTCTTTCATAACGGCACCACGATATGCCGCTGCCGCATAAAAGCAGAGCAAAAATGCAAATATATACTTTGATACTTCTATAAACACTAACTGCATTATTCCACTCCTACAGCATAATGACCTGTCCATGCAGTTTCATCATGCATATTATCATAATCCTTTCTGATATAATCAGGATTAATCTCTTCTAAAAGACTGCTGTCATAGCCGACATCAATTCTTTTTGCACTATACATAACACTATGGCAGAAAGAACATACGCTTTCAACCATATATGTTCCGCTTCGTTTATTATTAAGATAAATAATTCCGTTATTATGATCACACAATCCGTAAGTTTTTCTTACGCACTGCTTTGAAATCATAACAGGCACAAATCCTTCTGCAACAAATTCTGTCGGAATACCATAATTTACCATATTCATCTCTTTATAATTAAGCTCATATGGCAGTGTTATTCTTGTCAGTTCACAACCACATACTGATATTATGTCACGAAGCTGCAATACCGAAAAACTATTCCAGCAATACAATCCGGCATCTGTGACAATCTTTGGAACAAATCCTGTCTTTTGTCCTAGATTTCCAAGGCACCCAATTTCTTCAAGATTTCTCACAAGGAACATCTCTATATTACATGAACGGATGTTTTCAATCAATGAGCCAAAAATCCTGTTTTGCGACTGTGTTATTATATATGGAAGTGCAGCTGTAACATTTTGTGAATCTGCAAGTTCTTTAATATTTTTCCTGCATTCATCATCATCAAACAACTTAAAATCAACATACACATTATCATTATTCAGCCCTGATAAAATATATGACTTTAATTGTCCTTTGGTTTTCAAATAAACCGAGGTCCTGTATTTTCCATCATGTATACTATCATTGACTGTTACAGATATATCTTTTGATGATGCTTTACATACATTATATACCGATTCATCCACAGTCTGTCTTCTGTATTTATCAAGAATTGTTTCTGTGAGCTTTTCTATTCCTTTTCTTCGTAAATCGTTAAGAATACTTACAGGAACAAATACATTTGTGCCGATATCTGCTGTAATCTTTCCGGCTGTAAAGTCTGTATTTCCAAGCTTTGAAAGATTCTTTATACAGCTTTCAACCGTAGCCGGCTGTTTTCCGGCAATCTCAACAGATGCACCAAAAACGCTTACCTTTGTATTACATGCTTCAAGTTCAAGCTTCATCGGCTTGCCACATTCTGCCGTAAAAAGCATATTTACCGGCTTCTTTAGAGTGCCGGCCTGCGAAGCGTATTTTTCAGCAATTTCTTTTGTGACAGAACCGTTTTTCATCCTGTAAATGATTCTGTCTTTATATAAAGGAAGTTTTCTTGACAAATTAACAGTAAATGTACTTCCCTTTTTGTATGAATCACCACTTGTATATGCATTATCAGAATCAATTTCAAACACATCCTGCGGATTAATGTCAGTGAGTGCCTTAAAAAGAATTCTTCCGTTATCATTTTTTACAACCTGGAGTGCTTTCACTCCCATGTGATTCGGTCGTGACAGCGACATCATGTTCTTTCCTTTTTCACTGTTGTAGTATCCGCTTGTAAATGAACCCCTGTTAAATATATCAAGAAGCATATTCTTATCTTCCTGCGATACGTGATATCCTTTTCGTCCATTTTCAAGATACATGTCTGTATATTTTCTGTAAATTGATGTGACACCGGCTGCATATGTAACATTTTTCATTCTGCCCTCAATTTTCATTGAATATACTCCCGCATCAATTATATCAGGAAGAATATCTAGTGCACACATGTCTTTTGGACTTAAAGGATATGATGACTTTGAATCATTTATCACTTTATCATTATTAACAACCGAATAATCAAGACGGCAAGCCTGTGCACATCTTCCTCTGTTGCCACTTCTTGTTCCATTCATACTGCTTAACAGGCACTGTCCCGAATAGCAGTAACACAAAGCCCCATGCACAAAACTTTCTATTTCTATATCACATTTTTCATGAATCTGTCTTATTTCATCAAGCGTAAGCTCCCTCGCCGTAACAATACGCATTGCACCCATCTCTTTTAAAATGGATGCACCTTTTTCTCCCGTAATTGTCATCTGCGTACTTGCATGCATGTGCATATCAGGGAATGCACTGTGAAGTATCTTAAACACACCCATATCCTGAACTATACATGCGTCAAGTCCTGCCTCATAAAATGGTGCAATATAATCGACAAGCTCATGCGTACACTCATTTTCCTTCAAAAGAGTATTTACAGTAAGATAAATCTTCTTGTCACGCAAATGAGCATAATCTAACGCCCTTATCATCTCTTCTTTGTTAAGATTGCCTGCATATGCCCTCGCACCAAACATGTCACCGCCAAGATAAACCGCATCAGCTCCGGCATTTATCACGGCTTTCATAATATCATATGAACCCGCCGGTGCAAGCACTTCTACATTGTGATTCTTCAACTCTGACTCCTATTTTGCATTAAGTTCTGTTTCTAACTGAACAATATTTTTCTGATATTTAGCAATTTCTTTTTTTAATTCTGTTATCTCTTTTTCTGCTGCATCTGTCTTAATCTGTGCAGCTATGAGTTCATGTTTTAAATCATATATCTCTTTGTCTTTATTCTCGATTTCTTCTGAGAGACTGTCACCGAGCTTTTTGGCCTTAAAATAGTCATCTGCTATGTTAAGATACATAAGATTAGCACGAACTTCCGCATTCTGTCTGCGAAATGAATCTTCTTTGCTGTACTCAGCAAGCTTGTTATTAATATAAGATGCAACTTTCTGTAGATATTCCTCACTCTCATATCCACTTAATGTAAATACTTTTCCACCCAAAATTACTTCTGTATTATTTTTTGATGACATGAAAACGCCCTCCAATACTTTATCCGAATTATTTAATTATATCATTTTTATACTTTTTGTTCAATCCCCAGATTAATATACGCCTCGTTCGTTGCAACACGTCCTCTCGGCGTTCTGTTAATAAATCCATTCTGTATAAGATAAGGCTCATATACATCTTCAAGTGTTCCGGCATCTTCACCGATAGATGCTGCAAGAGTGTCAAGACCCACCGGACCACCGCCGAATTTCTTTATTATTGTGCCAAGTATAAGCCTGTCATTTGCATCAAGACCATCCCTGTCAACATCTAAAAGATTAAGTGCATAATCGGCAACCTCGCCTGTAATTCTTCCGTCATATTTCACTTGTGCAAAATCACGCACTCTCTTTAACAGACGGTTGGCAAGTCTCGGGGTTCCTCTTGAACGTCTTGCAAGTTCGTTGGCTCCCTGCGAATCAATCTCTACACCAAGTACATTGGCAGAACGGATTATAATTGTCTCAAGTTCTTTTACCGTGTAATACTCGAGATGATTTACCACTCCGAATCTGTCTCTTAAAGGTGCGGACAAAAGACCTGCTCTTGTTGTTGCACCGACAAGTGTGAACTTAGGTAGTTCAAGACGAATTGAACGTGCTGTTGCCCCTTTTCCTATCATAACATCTATCTGGTAATCTTCCATTGCCGGATACAAAACTTCTTCAACCTGTCTGTTAAGTCTGTGAATCTCGTCAACGAACAGAACATCCCCCTCAGCAAGATTATTAAGGATTGCCGCCATTTCACCCGGTTTTTCGATTGCCGGTCCTGACGTCACTTTAAGATGTGTTCCCATCTCATTGGCAATTATCCCTGCAAGTGTTGTCTTTCCAAGTCCCGGAGGTCCATAGAAAAGTACATGGTCAAGTGAATCATTACGTGCTTTTGCAGCTTCTATATACACTTTCAGGTTGCGTTTTACTTTTTCCTGTCCAATGTAATCTTCAAGAGCAAGCGGACGTAAATTATTTTCAATTTTTATATCTTCTTCAACAAGCTCTGTTGAAATCACTCTTTTTTCCATCAAATTCCCTCTCAGATAAGTCTTTTAAGTGCTTCTTTCAAAATAGTCTCTGTATCTTTTTCTTCTATATTTTCTATATTCTTAACTGCACGAAGTGCCTCAGCATTGCCATAGCCGAGTGCAACAAGTGCCTCAACTGCCTCATTCCTTGCACTGAAATCAACTGACATGCCGGTGCTGCTCTCCTGATGTGCCAGTGCCTGCTCAAATGCATCTGAAAGCTTAATCCTGTCTTTAAGCTCAATTATAAGCTTCTGTGCTGTTTTAGCACCTATTCCCGGTGCACTTGATATAAGCTTTACATCATCTGATAGCACGGCAAATCTCAAATCATCAGGCGAAATTGTTGAAAGAATTGCCAAAGCACCTTTCGGTCCGATACCATTTACATTGATAAGCATCTTAAATATTTCAAGGTCATCTCTTGTGAGAAAGCCATAAAGACTGTGTGCATCTTCCCTTATCTGCAAATATGTATATACCTTTACCTGCTCACCCGTAACGCAGAATTCACTTATAACAGTTGCAGGAACACGGATATTAAAGCCGATACCATTATTTTCAACAACAATAGCATCTTCCATTATCTCTGTAAGTTCTCCTTTAATATAGGAAATCATATCTCTTTCTCCATTCCCAGACAATAATTAACAAACTGCTGTGCAGTTCTTCCTGAAATGCCGCCATGGCTTAATTCCCACTTATTTGCTTCTAACTTGAGTTCGTCATCTGACATAGTCACGCCGCTTCTTCTTGCAAGTTCGATAACAATCTGGAAATACTCCTGCTGTGTCGGTTTTGAATAACAAATCTGACATCCGAAACGATTTACCAGTGAAAGCTTTTCTTCCATCGTATCTGAACGGTGTAAGCCGTTTGATGACTCCATATCATCACGATCATTCCATGTTTCTTTGATAAGATGTCTTCTGTTAGATGTTGCATATATAAGGATATTTTCAGGCTTAGTCTCAACGCCTCCTTCAATTACAGCCTTTAAGAACTTGTATTCAATCTCAAATTCCTCAAATGACAAATCATCCATATATATTATGAAGCGATAGTTACGGTTCTTTATCTGTGCTATTACATTTGATAAATCTTTGAACTGATGTTTATATATCTCAATCATCCTTAATCCGTCATCATAATATTGGTTGACAATTGCCTTAATACTTGTAGATTTACCTGTTCCGCTGTCACCGAATAAGAGGACATTGTTGGCTTTCTTTCCTTTTACAAATGCTTCTGTATTCTCAACAAGCTTCTTTTTCTGGATTTCATATCCGACAAGGTCAGTAAGCATAACTTTGTCCATATTGTTAATTGCCATAAATTTAACGCTGCCGTCAGGATTATTGCCGATTCTGAATGCTTTGTTAAGACCAAACATGCCAACACCGTAATCTTTATAAAATGTAGTAACACCATCAAAAAACTCTTCGTCTGTTGTTGCGGCTGCAAGTTTTTCGCTTAATGTGCGTACTTTTTCGCTTACATTTCTGTTATACATAAGTTCTTTTTTCACAATTGCTTTGTAGTTTGTAATAAGTGAAAAACAATTTATTGAAAGTTCTTTTTCAATCTCGCTGAAATCATAGTGGAACAGCTTTCTGAATATTCCGAAATCATTCATGGCAAATGTGTTGACACTTCCGTCATTGGCACCGACCTTCTCACATGTTATGCTGAATGGGTTTTCTGTTGTGATAAGTATAAATGTAAGATAATTCTGCCATAGGTTCTTATCAAATCCATAATCTGTCGCGACTTTAAGAATTCTTTTAATCTGCGTATATATTTCTCTTGTAAGTTCCTCTTTTCCCGTATCCTCAACATCAAACTTTCTGAAAATGTCTGCCATGCGTGAAAGGATGCTGTCTTCATCCATATCTCCGTATATTATCAGTCTTGAAATTTCTTTGTACATAGCTTATTTTCTCCATTCCATTTCATAATTAAAATTAAGTGTATTTCTTATTATACTATATCAATAAAGTTTTTTGTCAAATATTTTCTTATTTTATTTGAGTTATGACCTATTTCTTATTATTGAACTATTGACACAAAAGAAATTAATGATATAATCAACAAAGGACTTTGGGTAGTCCGCAATACTATATTTTTTCATTTTTTAAAATGGAGAGGACTTTTAATGAAAGCTATTGCTTCAATCAACACCGTTATCTACACCCTGTTGACTGTATTGTATTTTTATCAGTTTATATATATTGTGATAGCCTTAATCGGTGAAAAACGAAAGAAGAAGCAGCCAGAATACGAACCTAAGAAACTTCACAGGTTCGCTTTTATTATTGCAGCCCGGAATGAGAATGCCGTAATCGGTAACCTGATTAAGAGCATCAAAGCACAGAACTACCCTTCTGAACTTATTGATGTTGTTGTCGTTGCTGATAACTGTACGGATAACACAGCCGAGATTGCAAGAAGCTGCGGTGCAATTGTATATGAACGTTTTAACAAGGTATTAGTCGGTAAAGGCTATGCTCTTGACTATGCATTCAACAAGATAAAAGAAGATGAAGGTGATTATACCGCCTACGACGGTTATTTTATTTTTGATGCGGATAATGTCATTGACAGAAATTATGTCCGTGAAATGAACAAAACTTTTGATCAGGGGTATCGTGTGGTCACAAGTTATCGTAACTCAAAAAATTTCGATACCAATTGGATTACATCAGGATATTCGCTCTGGTTCTGCCGCGAAGCAAAATATCTTAATAATCCACGAATGATTCTTAAAACAAGCTGTGCTGTATCAGGAACAGGCTTTCTTACAAGCAGTGAGATTATTAAGAAAAATGGTGGTTGGAAATGTAATCTTTTGACAGAGGATATTCAGTTTTCAGTTGTTAATATTCTTGAGGGAGAAAAAATCGGCTACTGTGATTCGGCAATGTTCTATGATGAACAGCCGGAGACATTTAAACAGTCATGGAACCAGCGTATGCGTTGGTCAAAGGGCTTCTATCAGGTAATGTTCAAATATGGTCGTGAACTGATAGCCATGGCATTCAAAAAACGTCAGATGTTCGTATCATGTTATGATATGTTTATGACACTTGCTCCTGCTACTCTTCTTTCAGTAGGCTGCATGCTTTTGAATCTCATATTTTTAGTGCTTGGTGCACATAACTTTACTTTATTTAAAAAGGTATTTCCGGTCGCTATGGAATCAATCGGTTTTGCCTGTGTAAGCTTTTATCTGCTTATGTTTTCAATCGGATTGCTGACAGTAATAACAGAATGGAAGAAGATTCTTGCTTCTCCTAAGAAAAAGATTATTTCGCTGTTCACTTTCCCATTATTTATGCTTACATATATTCCAATTTCTCTTGTCGCTTTATTCAAGCGTGTTGAGTGGAAACCTATCACACACTGTGTTTCCAAATCTATGGAAGAAATTGAATTGCAGCAGCAATATAAACAATAAAAGAAACGGCATTCAGTTAATCTGAAATGCCGTTTCTTTATTTTTGTCCATATGCTCTTTCAGTGCGTTTCACCACCATAGCTGATACAATTCCTATTACTGCTCCAGTCACTGTTCCGGTTATCATAAGTACAGGAAGATAATATACTATCGCACCGCTTCCCATTATAAATACAGCTGCAATTATCTGCCCTATATTATGAAGTACTCCGCCGGCAACACTTACACCAACAGACGAAAAAAACTGTATTTTCTTTAGTATTATCATTATTATCATGCTAAGAACCGCTCCTGACATGCTGAACAAGAAGCTGTTCAAATTGCCAAAAAGAACAGCAGTTAATGTTATTCTTATGAGATTAACTGCAACTGCTTCTTTTATTCCGACAACATATAAAATCGTTATTATAGCAATATTGGGAAGTCCTAACTTAATTCCCGGAACCGGAAGCGGCACAGAAATCACGCTTTCGATATAGCCAAATATCATCGCCAAAGCCGTAAGTACACCGCAAAGTGCGAGTTTTTGCGTCCGTGTTGAATTCTTCATATTTTCATTCACCTGTTTTTATTTGTTAATTTTTATTTATATATTTTATTACCCGTTTTCATCTATCTGACAAGCGAATCTACATTGCCTTCACCGCCCTGTATCTCGACAACCACGCGATGCGGAAGGCACACTATCGTCTCTCCATTCTTACTTATCTTTCCTGTCTTTTCACACAATTTATCAGGACAGTCGGCATCTTTCATATAAACTGTACCATTTTCTATAACTACAGTATTACTGCCGCCCTGATACCCCTCAACAGTAACAGACGCATTTTTGTCAAGAGGAAGCATATAGACAATATTTCCGTCTACCTTCACAACTGCTGTAATACCATCCTTTTTCACAACAAAATTAATAATCAAAAATGCTGCTGCACATACAATAATCAATGTCGCTATCAGTATTATATCTCTTTTAATCTTCTTTTTTTCCAAATGTCATTCTCTCCGAAATATTAATTAGTATCTTTTAAAGTTACTTATATAATATACACTTTAAACCGTAAAAACACAATATTATCATTTATATGTTTTGTATTATATTTGTTTAAAATGCGTGGTATATTATATATCTCACTAGTGTTATTTATACAGTAGTTAAAATCCTCTAATATATATCTATATTATATAAGAAAAGGACTCTCTTATACCATAAAAATAACGGCATCGTACATCACTTTCGCAACATACAATGCCGTTATCATAGTGGAGTAGACGGGAGTCGAACCCGTGTCCAAAAGCCCATTCACTGTTCTTCTACTATTATAGTTGATTGCTTCGGTTTCCCTCATTCCCTCCGGCATAAGAAAATCAACATCCTCATGCTTTCAGTAGCTTCATGATACGCCCACAGTCTCAAAGCTTTGACTGAGTCGTTTCCTACATGATCGAAGCCTGGGTCCTAAAGTGTAGGTGCTCTAGGTCAGACTGCTGCCATTAGGCAGCGTAAGCTAAATTTTCGTTAGCGTTTATATTTAGATTTGTGATTTGACGCATCACCTGCGAATAGCTTCACCAGCTTCAAAACCCCTGTCGAAACCTTTACTACCCCTTGTGGATAGCTGTGAGATAAATACTATCACTGTAAATTTATATTGTCAACCCCAAACAGGACTAAAAACACCAAATTAAATCAATAGTTTAATTCATAAAATTCAAATTATATCTTCGGCGGTAGCTTTGAATACAATTATCCCAGATTTCTTACCTTAAAGTCTTTTAAAGCTTCTCTTTGCTGGTCTTTCTTTGCAATAGAGTCTCTCTTATCATAGAGTTTTTTACCTCTTGCAAGACCAATTTCCATTTTTACACGTCCTTTGCTTAAATATACCTGCAAAGGTACTATTGTAAATCCCTTCTGTGATGTCTGTCCCTCAAGTTTATTAATCTCAGACTGATGAAGGAGCAGCTTTTTCGGACGAAGCGGGTCTTTATTAAAAATATTTCCTTTTTCATAAGGTGTAATATTCATATTAATAACAAAAACCTCACCGTTGATTATCTGTATATATGCCTCTTTTATTGAGCATTTTCCCTGTCTTAAAGACTTAACCTCAGTACCGTGAAGTACAAGTCCAGCCTCATATTTCTCGTCTATAAAATAGTCATAATAAGCCTTTTTATTATTAGCAATCAGCTTATTTCCACTTGATTCTTTCATATTATCTCCTTATTCTACCAGTTCAAAATCTATAGTTCTAAGAATCTTATCACAGTTGATAACCTTAACATTAAGTCTCTGACCCAGCTTGAATGTTCTTCCTGTTGTCTCATTTACCATCTCATAATGATTCTCGTCATAAATATAATATCCGTCACGAAGCGAGGCTACACTAATCATTCCTTCAATTGTATTCGGAAGTTCTACATATATTCCCCATGCGGTCATTCCGGATACAACACCCTCAAATGTCTCTCCGATATGTTTTTCCATATACTGTACCATTTTCAGCTTATCTGTATCTCTTTCTGCATCATCAGCCCTGCGTTCTGTAGCACTTGTCTGCTTTGCGACTTCAGGAAGAATAGCAGCAAAATGCTCACTTCTCTTATCACTCATACCACCATGCAGATTTTCTTTAATAATTCTGTGAATCTGTAAATCAGGATATCTTCTGATTGGCGATGTGAAATGACAGTAATACTTGGCAGCAAGTCCGAAATGACCTACGCACTCCGTTGTATATGATGCTCTTTTCATAGAACGAAGTGTAAGGCGTGCAATTAAATTCTCCTCGTCGCTTCCCTCTATTTTCCCCAAAAGCTTCTGAAGCTCCTTCGGATGAATCTCATCACCTATTTTTATCGAATATCCAAAATTATTGATAAATGTTCCAAGCCTTCTTATCTTCTCAGGATCAGGATTTTCATGACTTCGGTAAAGGAATGGTATTTCCTGCCAGAAATAATCTTCTGCCACTGTCTCATTTGCAATAAGCATGAAATCTTCGATAATTCTTGTCGCTGTATTTCTGTCATACGGCTTTATTTCCACCGGTTCACCCTTATCGTTAAGCGTAATCTTTGTCTCCGGAAAATCAAAATCAATCGAACCGCGTTTGAATCTTCTCTGACGCAGTATCAGTGCAAGCTTTTCCATAAGTCTGAACATATCAGCAAAATCTTTATACTCGTTTAAAATTTCTTCATCTTCATTTTCAAGAATCTTTTTTACATTTGTATAAGTCATTCTTCTGTCAACATTGATTACAGACTCACATATCTTATGTGAAATCACATTGCCTTTTTCATCAATATCCATAAGACAGCTGAGTGCAAGCCTGTCACAGCCCTGGTTAAGTGAGCATATTCCGTTGGACAGCTTATGCGGAAGCATCGGTATAACACGGTCTACAAGATAGACACTTGTTCCTCTCTTATATGCTTCTTTGTCAAGAGGACTGTATTCTTTTACATAATTGCTCACATCTGCGATGTGAACTCCAAGGTGATAGATTCCATTTTCCTCAGATACAGTTATTGCATCATCCAGGTCTTTTGCATCTTCACCATCTATAGTAACTGTCTGCAAATCACGCAAATCAACTCTTCCGGCATAATCTTTAGGCGACAGTTCATCAGGAATATCATTTAATGATTTCATTACACTTTCAGGAAATTCCATCGGAAGGTCATATGCTTTTATTATAGACATAATATCCGTTCCCGGGTCATTAATATGCCCTATAATCTCCTTTACGCGACCTTCCGGGTTCTTTTTCAATGTACCATAAGAAGTAAGCTCTACAACAACTTTATGTCCTGTCACGGCCCCCATGGACTTTTCCTGTGGCACAAAAATGTCATAACAGATTTTCTTATTGTCCGGAACAACAAATCCAAATGTTTTACTCTTCTGGTATGTTCCGACCACCTCTTTTATCTGATGCTCAAGAATCTTGATAATCTTGCCTTCACATCTCTTATCTCCATGTTTTTCTGCTGTTATGGCAACCATAACTTTATCCATATGAAATGCTCCGCCATCGTCAGATTCTTTGATAAAAATATCATCTTCCCTTCCTTCGACAACAACAAAACCAAAACCACGACTTGTCTTCTGGTATATTCCAATAATAGCTGTATTTTCAGGCTTACTGTATTTGCCTTTTTTTGATACACCTATTCTGCCCTCTGCTACAAGTGAATCAAGCACTGCCTGCAGCTCATGTCTGTCCTCTTTCGGAACCTGCAGAAGTATTGCAAGCTCCTTAGTTTTCATTGGTACATAGAGGTCGTTATGCAAAATAAGATCCTCCAGCATATTTTTTCTGTCTTCAAACACTTTATCATGTGTTCTTTTTGATTTATTTCCCATAACAATCCTCCCTGTTTTTGCCGTGATTAACTTGTCGTCTGCGTAAAAAAGGATGCCCTTCAAGCTATCCTTAAAGAGCATCCTTATAACTTTTTAGAAATTAATATTCAATATAGCAGCAATAACAATAAATGCGATTGCAAGTATCTTTGTAAATAATACAAGCTTACCTTCTATTGAACGTCCTTTATTCTTACCCCAGTAAGTATCAGCAGCACCGCTGATTGCACCAGACAAGCCTGTCTGCTTGCTTTCCTGCATAAGAACTACAATTGTTATTGCAATACAAACTAATATAAAAAGTCCCATAAGTAATACTCTAAATGTATCTGCCCATGACATTCCAAACATCAGTAACACCTCCTACTTGGTTAAAATCGTCACACAATAGTATAATTTTAACACAAGCATTTAATAATATCAAGTATTTATTATTTCTTTATCAAGAGAGATTCACCAGTCATTTCTGCCGGCTTCTCAAGTTCCATAATATCTATAAGAGTAGGAATAATATCGCAAAGCTTGCCATTCTCTTTAAGAGTATATGCCTCATCATAATTTACAAGTATAAATGGAACCGGATTTGTTGTATGTGCTGTATATGGTTCGCCATTGTCATCAATAAGCTTTTCAGCATTACCATGGTCAGCACAGATAAACATTACACCATCAACTTCCTTAACAGCCTCTACTACCTTGCCTACACACTCATCAACAGTCTCTATTGCCTTAACAACAGCGTCCATGATACCTGTATGTCCAACCATATCAGGATTAGCAAAGTTAGTAATTATTACATCATACTTTCCTGAACGTATTGCATCTGTAAACTTCTGGCATACTTCAGGTGCACTCATTTCAGGCTGAAGGTCGTATGTTGCAACCTTTGGTGATTTAACAAGAATTCTGTCCTCACCTTCATTTGGCTCCTCAACACCGCCGTTAAAGAAAAATGTTACATGTGCATATTTCTCTGTCTCAGCAATTCTTGCCTGCTTTAAATGATTCTTTGCAAGGAATTCGCCGAATGTATTTGTAATTTCCTGCTTTTTGAACGCAACATACTTATTAGGAATTGTAACATCATAATCTGTGAAGCATACATAATGAACTTTCTTTCTTGGACCTCTGTCAAATCCAGCAAAATCATCATCACAGAAACATCTGGTAATTTCTCTTGCTCTGTCAGGTCTGAAGTTAAAGCAGATAACTGAATCGCCATCTTTGATAGTTGCAAGTGGCTTGCCATCTTCCTTAATAACTGTAGGAACAACGAACTCATCAGTCTTTCCGGCTGCATATGAATCGCTTATTGCACATCTTGCACAAGCAGCTTCATTACCAACGCCCTCTGTAAGTGCCTTGTATGCTGCTTCAATTCTGTCCCATCTGTTATCTCTGTCCATCGCATAATAACGACCCATAATTGAGGCAATCTTACCTACGCCGATTTCGTCCATCTTGTTATAAAGCTGGTTAATGAAATCTTTTCCTCCGTCTGTTGCCGTATCACGTCCATCCATAAAACCATGAACATATACATTTTTAAGACCATTTCTCTTTGCAAGCTCAAGAAGTGCAAATACATGTGTAAGATGGCTGTGAACACCACCGTCTGAAAGAAGTCCATAAAGATGTAAATCAGAATTATTCTTCTTACAGTTCTCAATTGCACCAAGAAGTTCTTCATTTTCAAAGAAATCACCATCTTCAATAGACTTTGTAATTCTTGTAAGCTCCTGATATACAATTCTACCTGCACCCATATTAAGATGTCCTACTTCTGAGTTACCCATCTGACCATCAGGAAGTCCTACTGCAAGCCCGCTGGCATATCCTTTTACAAATGGATATTCTGCCATCAATTTATCCATTACAGGTGTATTGGCATTTGCAATACCATTACCCTCTTTTTTATCACTTAAACCATATCCGTCAAGTATCATTAAAACCACTGGTTTTTTAGACATATCAAAATCCTCCTTGTTTTTGCGAAGCAAAAATCCCAATGTGCATCTTTGATGCACTATGCCCTCATAGTGAGGACAAGGCATTCATGCCTTGGATTTAGCCTCCTTGTTTTTGCGAAGCAAAAATTTTATCTTCATTTTTTACCGAACGTATCATACCATATAATCCCGAAAAAGTAAAGAAAAAGCGGACACAACACTGTGTGTCCGCAATATTATAATTACTTGTCGTAATGAACTATCTTTGCAAATTCAGGCTTGAGGCTGGCACCGCCAACAAGACCTCCATCAATATCAGGCATTGAGAATATATGATTGGCATTGCCTGCATTGACACTGCCGCCATATAAAATTCTTATTCTCTCAGCAACAACCGCACCATATATATCACGTATATTAGTACGAATTGCAGCACATACTTCCTGTGCCTGTTCTGCTGTTGCAACTCTTCCTGTTCCTATCGCCCATATAGGTTCGTATGCAATAATACAATTAATAACCTTTTCCGGTGGTATGTATTTGAAAGCGTTGACAATCTGTTTTTTGATAAATTCAAGTGTAACTCCGCTCTCACGCTGTTCAAGACTCTCTCCACAGCAAAGAATCGGAAGAAGCTTATGTTCTATAGCTTTCCTCATCTTTTTATTAATTATTTCATCTGTTTCATGAAAATATTGTCTTCTCTCCGAATGTCCGATTATAACATATGACACTCCGGCATCAACAAGCATCTCAGGCGATAACTCACCTGTATATGCTCCTTTTTCCTCATAAAACATGTTCTCAGCACCGACTTTTATATTGGTATCCTTCACTTCATTAACAACTGGGACAATATCAATTGCCGGCACACAAAATACGACGTCTACGTCGTCATTCTTTACCATTGGCTTTAGTTCTTCTGCAAGTTTAACAGCTCCGCTTGGAGTCATATTCATCTTCCAGTTACCAGCCACCATTTTCTTGCGCATACAGATACCCCTCCTGTAACATTAATACATTCGCAAAAATATCACGATTGATTTTATTAAATTATATCATACAATTTCTAAAAATGCCACTTATTTTACAGAATTTACGTAAAAATTCCCGGAATTTCTTATATGAAATCCCGGGACATATATAAAAATTATGTCAGTCGGTTTTTACTTGTCGTTAGCAGCTTCTACACCTGGAAGTTCTTTACCCTCAAGGAACTCAAGAGAAGCACCGCCACCTGTAGAGATATGTGTCATCTTATCGCCAAAACCAAGATTATTTACAGCTGCAGCTGAATCACCGCCACCGATAATTGTTGTAGCGTCTTTTAATGCTGCAAGTTCTTCTGCAACAGCGATTGTACCCTTTGCAAAGTTAGGAAATTCAAATACACCCATTGGTCCGTTCCATACTACAGTCTTAGCATCTTTTAATGCATCCTTGTAGAGTTCACATGACTTAGGTCCGATATCCATACCCATATCATCATCTTCCTGATGACCTGCAGCTACGATACGGCTAGGTGTATCATTCTTAAATTCCTTTGTTACAACTGTATCAATAGGAATCAAAAGCTTAACGCCTTTCTTTTCAGCCTTTTCCATCATCTCTTTAGCATATTCAAGGTAATCATCCTCTACGAGAGACTTACCTATATTACCACCATGGGCCTTCTGGAATGTATATGACATACCGCCACCGATGATAAGTGTATCAACCTTGTCAAGAAGGTTATTGATAACTGAAATCTTAGATGAAACTTTAGATCCACCAAGAATAGCCACAAATGGTCTTACAGGATTATTTACTGCGTTGCCAAGGAAATCAATTTCCTTCTGCATAAGATAACCAACAACTGCTGTATCAACAAACTTTGTAACACCAACATTTGAACAATGTGCTCTGTGAGCTGTACCAAATGCATCATTTACAAATACATCGCAGATAGAAGCGAGATCTTTAGAAAACGCTTCACCATTCTTTGTTTCTTCAGGACGGAAACGTGTATTCTCAAGAAGAATAACATCACCATTCTTCATATCTGCTACTGCAGCTCTTGCATTATCGCCAACAACTGTGTCATCAGCAGCAAACTTTACTTCCTGACCAAGAAGTTCTGAAAGTCTCTTTGCAACAGGTGCAAGTGAAAATGTTGCATCTGGTCCCTTAGGTTTTCCGAGATGTGAACAAAGAATAACCTTACCACCATCAGCGATAAGCTTCTTGATTGTAGGAAGTGCAGCAACAAGACGTGTCTCATCTGTTATTCTGTCTCCATCAAGTGGTACATTAAAATCACATCTGCATAATACTCTTTTGCCATTAACGTTGATATCATCAACAGACTTTTTATTAAGCATAGTTTATTTCCTCCAAATTCATTTCTGACATACGATGAATAAATCCATCACAAAATAATACTTGATATAAGATAAAAACCAGAGAATATCATAATATATATTCCCTGGTTTTTTCTCTCGTTACTTATTTGTTAAACGATTAGTTTAATTCAGCAAAATACTTGATTGTTCTAACCATCTGGCTTGTGTATGAATTTTCATTATCATACCAAGAAACAACCTGTACCTGGCATCCACCATTAGGAAGCTCATTAACCATTGTCTGTGTAGCATCGAATAATGAACCAAATCTCATACCAACGATATCGCTAGATACGATCTGCTCTGTGTTGTAACCGAATGACTCTGTAGCAGCAGCCTTCATAGCAGCGTTAACTTCATCAACTGTAACCTTCTTAGCAACTACAGCATTAAGAATTGTTGTAGAACCTGTAGGTGTTGGAACTCTCTGAGCAGCTCCAATAAGCTTTCCGTTAAGTTCTGGGATAACAAGACCAATAGCCTTAGCAGCACCTGTTGAGTTAGGAACGATGTTGCAAGCACCTGCTCTAGATCTTCTTAAATCACCCTTTCTCTGTGGTCCATCAAGAATCATCTGATCACCTGTGTAAGCATGAATTGTACACATAATACCTGACTCGATTGTTGCACAATCGTTAAGTGCCTTAGCCATAGGAGCTAAGCAGTTTGTTGTACAAGAAGCAGCTGAGATAATCTGATCATCTGCTGTAAGTGTCTCATGGTTTACATTGTAAACAATAGTCTTTAAATCATTACCAGCTGGTGCAGAAATAACAACCTTCTTAGCACCTGCATTGATATGAGCCTGAGCCTTAGCCTTTGATGTATAGAAACCTGAACACTCAAGAACTACATCAACACCAATTTCGCCCCATGGGCAGTTGTTAGCATCTGGCTCTTTATAAATTTTGATTGTCTTACCTTTAACAGTAATTGTACCAGCTTCGTCATCAGCAGTAACCTGATCTTCTTCACCGAAGTTTACATATCTACCCTGTGATGAATCATACTTTAAAAGATGAGCTAACATCTTAGGACTTGTTAAATCGTTGATAGCTACTACTTCGTATCCTTCTGCACCAAACATCTGTCTGAATGCAAGTCTGCCGATACGTCCAAAACCATTAATTGCAACTTTTACTGACATAAAAATTTCCTCCTAATATAAATTAGATTGTTAATTATTAATCAACTAGATTGTATTTTACATAATATAAGTAAAAATATCAAGTATTAATTACCTTTTTTTACAAAATGCAAAAAAAATCTTTCTATAAAGCTCTTCATTTAGTTAATTTGACGAAATTTCTTCCTGAACACACTCCGCAACATTTTTTGCATGATCCGACATTCTCTCAAGATTTGATAATATATCAAGGAAAACAACGCCATTTGAAGGGAGACATTTTCCATCCGAAAGCCTTTTTATATGCTTATCCCTCAATTCTTCTTCGAGGTCATCAACCTCATCTTCTATTCTGTATACATCACGTATAGCTGCCTCATCGCCTGTTTCCCTGGCAACAACTGCCCTGTCAAAACAGCAGAGAACTTTATCCCACAGCTGTCGTAATTCATCCTGCCCACGCTGTGAGAATACAATATCATGTTCTATCTTATATTTTGTAAGATCTGCAAGATTTTCCGCATGATCAGATATTCTTTCAATATCAATTACCGCATGGAACAGGTCATTTACAAGAAGATGCTGCTTATCTGACAATGACTGGTTATTAAGTTTTATAAGATACGAAGTCAGATATTTTGAATAGTAATCAACTTCTTTTTCAAGCTCATATATCCTGTCTACAAGTTCCTGGCTGTTTTCCCTTACTGCCCTTGACGCAATCTCAATATTGTCATAGGCAAGACGTCCCATGTTAATAACTTCATTTTTGGCACGTTCAACAGCAACAGACGGCTGTCCGAGAATTCTGTCATCAAAATGCCTGCTGATTTCAAGTTCTTCTTTATCACTTATTTCCTCTATCTGTTCGGTCTTCTTTTCAGGAACAATAATACCTGAAAGCTTAACAAGGAGCTTGGCAAAAGGAAACATTACAGCTGTACATGTAATATTAAAAAATGTATGGAATATTGATATCTCAACACCCGTTATATTATGAACTGCAATATCCGGTCTTATACAGAAAAGAATAAAGCCAGCTGTACCAAACAGCAACGCACCTGCCACATTAAACAATAGATGCATACATGCGGCTCTTTTAGCAGTACGCGTTGTTCCTGCACTCGAAATAAGAGCTGTAACACATGAGCCTATATTTTGTCCAAGTGTTATAAAAATCGCCGCATTCGTCGTTACAACGCCGTTCATGGCAAGAGTCTGTAATATTCCGACAGATGCTGATGAACTCTGTAAAATCGCAGTAACAACAATACCGATAATTATTCCAAGAAACGGATTACTGCCTACAATCTTAAATGCATTTGAAAAAATCGGTGCATCTGTGTATGGTGCAATTGATGCACTCATAAATTCAAGTCCTTCAAACAGAAGACCGATACCAACAAACAACTCACCAACTGTCTTTGACCTGTCTTTTTTTGAAAAAAGACTAACAAATGCACCGATGCCTATAAGAAGCGGTGCATAAAAAGACGGCTGCAATGCTTTTGCAGCATCACCAATCTGTCCGAGTGATACAATCCATGCTGTAATTGTTGTTCCTATATTGGCTCCCATAATAACGCCTACAGCCTGAACAAGTGTCATAAGTCCTGCATTTACAAAACCTACAACCATTACTGTTGTCGCACCACTGCTCTGTATAATTGCAGTAATAAGTGCACCAACCAATATTGCCAGAAATCTGTTTCTTGTAAGATAGCCAAGCAGCGACTTCATTTTGCCTCCGGCTGATTTCTGCATACCGTCCGCCATTCTATTCATACCATAGAGGAACATTCCTATTCCTCCCGCAAATTCAAACAAGCTGCCTATTCCATTCATTATGAACATTTACCGTCCTTTTCGTCACATAGTATTTTAATTTTGTGTTAATTTAATTTTACACTTATTTTACATAATATCAATTGCAATCATTAATTTCAAGTTATATTCAATCGTTTTTATAAAAAAGCCGTAATGTTTTCAAAATTGTCACAAATATGGTATACTTAATTTTAGAAAATAAACACATTAAACATGTGCATTTTATACATTTTAATTATTACAGCTATGAAGATTGGAGATTAAACATGAACAGACCTGCCGACTTTCACACACACAGCCTTTTCTCTTCGGATTCTGATGCAAAACCCGAAGAAAACATTAAAGCTGCGATAAATCTTGGACTTTCGTCAATATGCTTTACTGAACACAATGATTTTGATTTTCCACCGGAAGATAACAAAGAGGTGTTATTCCAGCTTGATTTTGACAATTATATTTCAAGTATTGCCAGCATCAAAGAATTATATTCAGAACAGATTCCTGTATATATAGGTGTTGAACAGGGACTTTGCCGCTCCGCAGCAGACAGAATTAATGACTACGACAAAAATCATATTCTTGATTTTATAATAGGTTCTTCCCATCTTGTATACGGCAATGATCCTTACTATCCAAAATTCTGGGAAGGCCGCAACATAGATGAAGTAATCAATGCTTACTACGAAAGTATCCTTGATAATTTAGACACTTGTAATAATTTTGATATTTATGGTCATATTGATTATATAATACGTTATATTCCGGATAAATCATACGAGTATAACTATAAGAACTTTTCTGATATCATTGATGAAGTGTTAAAAAAAATCATCTATAATGGCAAAGGAATAGAGATTAACACTGCAGGGCTTCGTTATGGTCTTAATGCCACAAACCCATCAGCCGAAATAGTTTTAAGATACCGCGAACTCGGTGGTGAAATAATAACCATCGGCTCAGATGCACATTACAGCCGCGATATCGGAAGCGGATTTGATATTGCCTACGATATGCTCAAATCATGTAATTTCAAATATTATAATATCTTCAGGAAGAGAAAGCCCGAATTTATACAGTTATAAAAATATATCAAAGCAGGGAATTTCTGCATTAATATGCTTACGTTCCCTGCTTTTATTATACATATTTTCTTAACTCTTCTACATTTCTTTTTATACATTCCACAACATAATCAACCTGTTTTTTTGATATTTCTTCATTTATTGTAAATCGCACTGTCGAATATGCTCTCTCATCAGAAAGGCCTATTGCTTTGAGGACATGCGATGGCTCTTTTTGTGCCGATGAACAGGCTGACCCGGCAGATGCACATATCCCCTGCTGGTCAAGCATCAATATAAGTGTAGCACCATCAACACCTTTAAACGAAAAATTCATATTATTAGGAAGACGCTCTTGTTCATCTCCATTAAGCCAGACATCTTTTATCTGCGTTGTGACCTTTTTTATCATATAATCACGGAGCATTTTTTCTTTTTTTATCCTCATATCCCTGTTTGTCATTGCTATCTGTGCCGCTTTTGCAAGCCCTATTATTCCGGCAACATTTTCAGTTCCTGCACGCATCCCGTATTCCTGACCTCCGCCATTAATAAATGGTGTTTTAAGCTTTCCCTTTTTTATATATAAAAAGCCTACGCCCTTAGGTCCCCTTATTTTATGTGCACTAACACTAAGCATATCAACATTCATTGCATTTACATCTATATATATATTTGTATAAGCCTGGACTGCATCCGTGTGAAATAAGATGTTTCTTTCATGTGCGATTCTTCCTATGGCAGCCACCGGTTCAACCGTTCCAATCTCATTATTGGCTGCCATAACTGATATCAAAAATGTATCACGGAAAATATTACGCTCAATTGCTGCTGTTCTTACTTTACCCTTTTTATCTACCGGAATCTTGATTATTCTGCAATGTCTCTTCTCAAGTGAATCACATGTTCTTAAAATTGCATGATGCTCTATCGGTGTTGTAATTATGCTTCCATATGGGTGTTCCTGTGCAGCCATTTTCAAAGCCCAATTATCAGATTCTGAACCTCCCGATGTGAAAAAAATTTCATCCGGCCCTGCTCCTATTGTTGATGCAAGCAGTTCTCTTGCCTGCGTAATATCTTTTTTTATATTTTTAGAAAATGTATATATGCCGGAAGGGTTGCCATATCTGTTTCCCATGTACGGAAGCATCGCCCTGACAACATCCGGGTGCATTTTTGTAGTTGCGGCATTGTCCATATATATCATTACATCACATGCACCTTTCATTATTTTCCTGTTAATATTATATTCATAAATCACATATAATTGATAATAATAAGACTGTTTACTTACGTTTACGGAGGCATTTTGAAAAAGTTTAATAATGTCATAAAAGGAACTCTGATTCTTACTACCGCAGGTATTCTAAGTAAAATTCTCGGCTTTTTTTATAGAATTTATCTGTCACGATGCATAGGTGCCGCCGGCATGGGACTGTTCCAGATTGTTATGCCTGCTGCCGGAATTGTATTTGCAATATGTTCATCCGGAATACAGACAGCTATTTCAAAATTCTGCTGTGATAAAAAAAATGATTTTCTGTGGCTTATATCAGGGCTTTTACTCAGCATTCCAACATCTTTAATTCTTACTTTTATTGTGTATACAAATGCAGATTTTATTGCAACACGATTTATTTTAAATGAAGCATGTTCTTCATTGTTAAAAATTCTTTCATTATCATTCCCATTTGCAGCTTTTCATAACTGCATTAATGGATTTTATTTTGCAAAAAAGAAAACCGCAATTCCGGCATTCTCACAGCTTTTTGAACAGATTATACGATTTTGTGCTGTATACATTTATGTCACCATCTATGCTTCTGACGGAAATGCCTCTGTATTGTGTGCAATATACAGTAATCTGTTCGGTGAAATTGCCTCATTTTTATATTGTACTTGTGCCATTTTTTATACATTTATAAAAAGCAAATACAACAATACACACAAAAAATCCTCTCTTATGTCTAAAATACGTGAAATGTTCAAATTTTCATTTCCACTTACCGCAAACCGCCTGCTTATGCATATTTTCCAGAGTGCGGAAGCTGTTCTTGTTCCCGCACAGCTTATTGTTTATGGATTGTCAAAGAGTGATTCTGTTTCAATCTACGGAATTCTTACAGGCATGGCAATGCCTCTTATTTTATTTCCCACGGCACTGACTAATTCACTTGCAGTTATGCTTCTCCCGGCGGTTTCAGAACTAAATCTTGAAAACAATAATAAAAGTATTAAATCTACAATCAATAAATGCATTACTTTCTGCATATCAACCGGCGTATTAAGTACCGCCATTTTTATATTTTATGGCTCATATGCCGGAGCTATAGTTTTTAATCAGCCTGAAGTTCGTAATTACGTATGTATTCTTGCATGGCTGTGTCCATTTATATATCTTACCGTTACAATGGGAAGTATTCTCAATGGTCTTGGCGAAACAACGGCTACCTGTATACAAAATATTTCCGGTATAATAGTAAGATTGATATTTCTCGTCATTTTAGTTCCAAAATATGGAATAACAATGTATATGGCAGGACTTTTATGTTCGCAGATTCTTGTATGTATCTGCCATTATATAAAATTAAGCCGCATGCTTCATATACGTATGAATGCACACGGCTGGTTTCTGATACCGGGATTTTTTTCATTATTATCAACCGGTATTTCTCTTATTTTTTACAAATATATAAGCAGGCTGGTTTCCGGCTTAATTCCTCTCTTTGGGGGAGCCGTAACTGCCTGCATTATATACATTTTTTTATATGCTACTTTTTATCATTATCGGAATAAACCGCATTGAGGTCAATGGGTGCTTCCAGTATTGTGGGAGCACTCTCCCATCGTTCCTTATCTTTTTCATACATCTGTTTAAGCCAGTCAACCAGCTGAAGCCGTCCTTCCTCACTTAAAGGAAATGTATCAGAGATTATTTCTTCTTTGGGTGTTGCTGCAAAGCTGTATGGCTTCTGCCACACATATGCCTCGAGAACTTCATCAGGTTTTTCGCCCGCTTTTTTTATCCTGTAACGCATACCATGATGTTCACCACTGTATACACCTTTGTACATAAAGAAATTAAGCGGCATTATCTGACTTGCATCTATCATTTCACCCTCCTGAACTCTTTAATATTAATGAGCATGTATAATCTTCTTTGGACACTTCTCAGCACACTTGCCACAACCTGTACACTTGTCATAATCAATATGTGCAATGTTATTTTCAACTGTTATAGCACCGAATTCACACTGCTTTGTACACATCATACAACCGATACATCCAGTCTGACATACTGACATTACATCTTTACCTTTATCTTTTGATGCACATTTAACAACCTGTTTTGCATCATAAGGAATAAGTTCGATTAAGTGTCTTGGACATGTAGCAACACACTTGCCGCATGCCTTACATTTTTCTTTATCAACTACTGCGATACCATTTACGATGTGAATTGCATCAAAAGGACAGGCTTTTACACATGAGCCGTAACCCATACATCCATATGTACAAGCTTTTGAACCACCATTAGGAACAAATGGCATAACTGTACAATCCTGCACACCTGTGTAGTGATAATTTTCTTTTGCTTTTTCACAGTCGCCCGCACATTTCACAAACGCTGTCATTCTCTTTGAATCGCCGACTTCTGAACCCATGATTGCAGCAATCTTCTTTGCAACAGGTTCACCACCGACAGGACATGCTCCAACTTCAGCTTCTCCTGCAGCGATAGCTTTTGCAAGTGCATCACAACCCGCATATCCACATCCGCCACAGTTATTGCCCGGAAGTTCTGCTCTGACATCAATTTCTTTCTGGTCTACTTCAACTGCAAACTTTTTACCCATGAATCCGAGGAAAAGACCAAGAATTAAGCCTACAATGCTGACAACAGCAGCTGCTATAATAATACCTGTCATCTTTATTTCCTCCTTATAAAATTCCTGAGAATCCAAAGAATGCTATTGACATAAGGCCTGCTGTAAGCAGAACAATAGGCATACCCTGGAAACTTTCAGGAACATCGTTATATTCATTTCTCTCACGGATACCGGCCATGATAATAATGGCAATTGTAAATCCGACAGCTGTACCGAAACCACTGATAACTGATTCGATTAAGTTATATGAATTCTGTACATTTGTGAGTGCTATGCCAAGCACGGCACAGTTTGTTGTGATAAGGGGAAGGTAAACACCAAGTGCTTCATAAAGAGCAGGTGAACATTTCTTTAATACCATCTCAACAAACTGAACAAGTGCAGCAATTACAAGGATGAATACGATTGTATTCAGATATGTTAAGTCAAGCGGTGTAAGAATATAATCATAAATCAGACTACAAAGTGCTGATGAAATTGTTATAACACCGATAACTGCACCACCCATTCCGGCGGCTGTGTTAATTTTCTTAGATACACCGAGGAAAGGACACAGACCAAGGAACTGGCTTAAAACGACATTATTTACAAGTGCCGCACTAATTGCGATTATAAGTAAATTCATTTAATTTCCCTCCTGGTTTATTCTTCTTTTGTTGTATCATCGCCAACATAGTCAGGAACCTCAGCAGGTTTCATTCCATGTTTTCTCTTGATACGGTTCATAACAGCGATACACATTGCAAGTACAAAGAATGCACCAGGTGCAAGAATAAAAATACTTGCAGGTGTAAATCCGTAATTAGTAAAGTCAACAAGTGCTGAACTTCCTGTTGAGAGGATTGTTCCTGCACCGATAAGCTCTCTTATTGCACCAAGAATTGTAATTGCACACGTAAATCCGAGACCCATGCCCAGTCCATCAAATGCAGACGGTATAGCCGGATTCTTTGAAGCATATGCTTCTGCACGTCCAAGAATAATACAGTTTACAACAATAAGAGGAATATAAATTCCGAGTGAATCGTAAAGTGATGGCAGATAACCCTGCATAAGGAACTGTACCACTGTAACGAATGAAGCAACAATAACAATAAACGCAGGCATACGGACACCATCCGGAATCACCTTACGAAGCAATGAAATCAACAGGTTTGACATAACAAGAACTACTGTTGAAGAAAGTCCCATACCGATACCATTGATTGCTGATGTAGTAACGGCAAGTGTCGGACACATACCAAGTGTCAGAACAAATGTAGGATTTTCCTTGATTAAACCGTTATAAATTCTCTCAACACATTTATTCAATTGAAGCACCTCCTACCGTCTTAACATTTTCTGACTTTAATTCTTTAAATACAGCAAGTGCTGTATTGATACCTTTTGTAACAGCCTTAGATGTAACTGTAGAACCGCCGATTGCATCAATCTTATCCTCTGATGAACTTCCTGTTCCATCTTTAACAACTGTAAACTTATCTACTGATGCACCGTTAAACTGTGCAAGGAATGCAGGGTCAGTCTTTGCCCTCATACCAAGTCCGGCTGTCTCACTGATTGAAAGAATTGATGTTCCCATATACTTTCCATCTGATGAAATACCTGTTGAAAACTTGATATCTCCGCCGTAACCGTCTCCGGCAACTACTGTTATAACAAATCCGACGATTTTTCCATTTTTAACACCGGCTACTACATCTGTAACCTCATCTTTTGAAAAATCTTCTTCTGTATCCTTTAATCCTGACACAAGTGCTGCAAGATTAGCTTCTGAATATTTTTCAGAATCAATTGCTTCAAAACTGTCAGCATCTGAGAGAACCTCTCTGTAAGCAGTCTGTTTTGCTTTTTCATTCTGCTCTGCTATAGGTCCTTTTGTAATATTGTAAACTGCACCAAGCACGATACCGGCAACAAGTGTTATAGCAAACAAAATACATGCGTCTTTAATAATCTTATTCATTTATTTTGCCTCCTTTACCGGTTTCTTCTTGCCAAATGACTTCGGTACTGTAACCTTTTCAATCAATGGCACTAAGAGGTTAGAGAAGATAATTGCATAAGAAACACCTTCTGCTGAACCACCAAACATTCTGAATATGAATGTAAGCAATCCGAGAATTACACCAAATACTATCTTTCCGTTTGGTGTGATAGGTGATGTTACATAATCAGTTGCCATGAAAAATGCACCGAGCATAAGACCACCGCCACAAAGTTCTTTAAGCATATATTCTGCATCGAACTGATGTCCAGGTGCAAAAAGGAAAATAAGAACTGCAAATGTTAAAATATATGATGCAGGAATTCTTAATGAGATAACTTTTCTCACAAGAAGATAAATTGCACCGATAAGCAGACAGACAACTGATGTCTCACCAATAACACCGGCATGCTTTCCGATAAACATTGTAAGAAGACTTGTTGCCGTTCCCGGCTCTGCACCCGGCTTTAATACTGCAAGAGGTGTAGCACCTGAAAATGTATCTGTGACAAAATTTGTCATCGGACCTGTAAATGCAATAAGAAGGAAACATCTTGCTGCAAGTGCAGGGTTCATAAAATTCTGTCCAAGACCACCAAATAACTGTTTTACAATAATAATAGCAAATACACATCCAACGATTTCATAACCGACATTAAGTGTTGATGGAATGTTAAGTGCAATTAAAAGGCCTGTTACAGCCGCACTTAAATCTGAAACAGTAATTTTTTTATGCATAAAATACTCATATAAAGCTTCGCTGGCCACACATGCCGCAATACCAACAATAATGCGGATAAGTGCACCAAGCCCGAAATTATAAATACCAAATATACTAGCAGGTGTCAGTGCTATGAGAACATCTCTCATAATTGTCTGTGTTGTATCCTTGCTTCGTACATGAGGATTCGCTGATACGTTAAATACTTCGCTCACTTTTATCCTCCTCCTACTTCTTTCTTCTGTTAGCCATAATAGTTCTTCTCATGGCTTTAATCTGCTGCGTAAGCGGTCTCTTAGCCGGACAGACATAAGAACAGCTTCCGCACTCAACACATTCCATACCGTCAAACTTGGTGAATCCAGTCTCATCATTTCTTGATGCAAAACCCGCAAGCTTTGCCGGAAGAAGATGGCTTGGGCATCCTTCACCGCATCTGCCACATCTGATACATGCAGATGATGAAATATGTGATACAATATCCTTTTGCATAACAAGAAGTGAAGAACTTCCCTTTACAACAGGAACATCAAGACTATACATGGCAAATCCCATCATAGGGCCACCAGAAATAAACTTCTCAGGCTCACCGTTAAGACCACCGGCAGCATCAACAAGCTGTCTGTAATTCATACCAAGCCATACATAAAAGTTGCCAGGATTCTTAACACCATCACCTGTTACAGTAACAATTCTCTTAGTAAGAGGCTTACCTTCAATTACGGCCATATAAATTGAATAAATTGTATCAACATTATGTACAATACAACCTGCATCAGCCGGAAGCATTGATGAATTAATGCTTCTTCCTGTTGTTGCATAGATAAGACATCTCTCACCGCCCTGAGGATACTTTGTCTTTAAGACCTTTACTTCAATATTCGGCTCATTAGCTGTCTTTTCCTGCATAATCTTAATAGCATCAGGCTTATTATCTTCAATACCGATAATACCTTTTGCATGATCAAATAAAGCAAGAGCGACTTTAAGACCCATTACTACTTTATCTGACTCTTCAATAAGTCTTCTGTAATCAGATGTAAGATAAGGTTCACATTCCGCACCATTTACAATGATGTAATCAATCTCGTCCGGGTTCTTTGGTGTGAGTTTGACATTGGTAGGGAAACCTGCACCGCCCATTCCGACAACGCCTGCCGCCTTAATTCTCTCTCTTATCTCGTCCCTTGAAAGCTCTGCAAGTGTCTTTGGCACATACTCAACTTCCTTATACTCGCCATCATTCTCAATCACAATGGAATTGCACTTACCACCTGTTGCAAGAGTTCTTGGCTCAATAGCCTTAACTGTTCCTGATACAGATGAATGAATGTTAGCAGAGACAAAACCTCCTGCCTCAGCAATAAGCTGACCGGCAAGCACATAATCGCCTTTTGCTACAACCGGAACTGCCGGTGCACCAATATGCTGTGAAAGGGGATATACCATATCACCTTCAGGGAATAATTCTTTTATCGGCTTATCTTTTGATAACTCTTTGCCGTCAAAAGGATGTACTCCGCCTTTAAATGTACATTTACCCATGACATACTACTCCTTATAAATTTTTTATCTAAACAATATTTTATCTCAATAAACAACAAAAATCTACTTTTTTTTGTGTATACATTAGTGTATAATAGACAAAAACTGATATTATTTTAACATTTATATAAAATTTGTATGACAATTTTTTCACAAGTGACTAATTTGCACCTGTATACAAATAATTTATTTTATCCGGAGTCTGACTATGCAAATAATAACAAACACATTAGACACATATACTTATCACGAACTGGCAGATATTTTACATTCGTATAACAATACTGCCGCCGTATCTGACTTTTTATTTTTTGATATAGAAACGACAGGATTTTCTGCCAGAAATTCCATGTGTTATCTCATAGGCTGTGTAAGCCTAAATAATGAAAATTTTATTATAAAACAATTCTTTGCAGACAATCCTTCTGATTGTGATGACGAAAAAAAGATGCTCACTGAATTCATGCATTTTGCTTCCGGCTTTAAATATATAGTACACTTTAACGGTGATGTATTTGATATTCCCTATCTGAAAGAACGTATGTATATTAACGGATTGCCAGAACATCAATTTCCGGAAAGCATCGACCTTTTCAAAAAATCCAAATCTTTAAGCCCGTTGTTTAAATTAGAAAATTACAAACAAAAAACAATTGAACATTTTCTTGGCATAAACCGCAGCGATAAATCCGACGGCGGTGAACTTATCAATGTATATAAGCAGTATCTGACCGGAAAAACACTTGGAAAAAATGTTACTTCTGAATATAATATGCTTCTTTTACACAACCACGATGACGTTTGCAATCTGCCTTTTATATGCCATGTCCTTTCATATAATCAGATATGGAATGAAGAGACTTACAAATCAACTTCATTTTCAATAACAGATGGATATGCTTTTAATAATAATCCCGTAAAAGAAATAACTTTCAGTATTACACTTCCATGCTGTGTGCCTAAAGACGTATCTTATGGAAATGATTTATTTTACATAAAATTAAGCAAAAATCTGCTGAAACTGCGTACCAAAATACACGAATGCGAATTAAAATATTTTTACACCGATTATAAAAACTACTACTATCTGCCGGATGAAGACTATGCAATCCATAAAAGCATTTCTTCTTTCGTTGATAAAAGCCGCCGAATACCGGCAAAGGCATCAACATGTTATTCAAAAAAGAAAGGCTCATTTATAGCACAGCCCGCAGATATTATTGCTCCGTCATTCAAAAATGATAACAAAGACAACATAAGTTATTTTGAAGCATCTGACAGCTTTTTTAACTCCCCACAAAAAATAAATAATTATGTATACAAAACAATAACGTCACTGTTATGAACCACATAACAGTGACGTTATTAAACTTAAATCTCTTTGCTCTTTCTGTAAAAGAAAAGCTTGTCATATTCATATCCCAGATCACGATAATTAATAATCTGTTCTGTATTACCAACAAAAAGGCATCCATCAACTTTAAGAGCTTTATTAAATTTCTTATAAATCTCCTGCTTTGCATCTTCTGTAAAATAAATCATCACATTACGGCATACAATAAGATTACATCCTGATGGATATGGGTCTTTTAAAAGATTGGCTTTTTTGAATTCAACACATTTTTTAATTTCATCACTTATTTTGAAATATTTTTCACCCATTTTTTCAAAATATTTATTCTTATATTCATCAGGAAGACCTTTCAGGCTTGATGCAGCATATACACCGTCTCTTGCTTTTTCAAGAACCTGATCATCAATATCTGTAGCTATAATATGTATCTTATTCAAAGGCATTTTTTTTGCAAGAACCATTGCAAGAGAATATGGTTCATCACCTGTAGAACATGCCGCACTCCAAATTTTCAAATTAGAGCCAAACTTCTTAATCAGATCAGGCAGTATTACATCTTCCAATGTCTTCCATAATGCCGGATTACGATAAAACTCAGACACATTAATCGTAAGATAATTGACAAACTGATCCATCAGTTCTTTGTTTGTCTTTATAGCTTTACTATAGCTGTCATATCCGTCATACTTATTTCTTTCAATAAGAGAGTCAATTCTTCTTTTCATCTGTCTCTCTTTATATGCATTCAGGTCAATACCTGTATTTTGCAGTACAAATTTCTTAAAATCCTCATAATCCTTAATCATAAATCCTCATTTCCGTGATTAAATCACATGCCATACTTATTATTCGTTTATATTTTAACATATCCCACCGTAAAAATCTCTATATATAATTATTTTTCTGTTATTTTTTGATACTTTCTGTTAAACTTTTACTTATATATTATAATTAATATTTATGAAGTTATTTTCAGATTGGAGAAAATATGGATGAAGAAACTCTTTTAAGGCGTAAAATTCTTGATACAGCCAACAAATCGTATAATCAGAATATATATACTTATACAGGATTCTTAGGATTAAGCGAACTTGCAATATATAATTCAATGAAAAAAGAACTTCAATTTGCTTATCCTTCTACTTTTGGTGGAAGCGAATCAAGTGAAAGGCAGATTATACGATTCGGAAGTCCTGAAATTTTTGGATACGATGACAGTTTTCCAATTTCAGTATTTAAAATTTCACCGCTTACACCAAAATTTGCCCAGGAACTTGAACACCGTGATTATCTTGGTGCAATTATGAATCTTGGCATTGAAAGAAGCCTCATTGGTGATATTCTGATAAAAGAAAAAGATGCTTATGTATATTGCATGAATCATATAGCTGAATTTATAACTGATAATCTCACAACAGTAAAACATAACCATGTACGTGCCACTGTCTGTGATGAAATTCCCGACATTATACGCCCTGTACTCACTGAGTTTGAAGTGATTGCGGCATCAGCCAGAATTGATGCAGTTGTTGCAAGTATTACTAAATTATCAAGAAGTTCTGCACTTGAATTTTTTTCAGCTAAAAAGGTGTTTCTTAACGGAATGAATATTGAAAATAACAGTGCACAATTAAAACCAGGTGATATTCTCGTTATAAGAGGTTTTGGGAAATTTATTTTTGACGGCTGTGGCAATGAAACAAGAAAAGGACGCGTTTATGTCCATATGAGACGCTATTGAAACACTACTAAAACATCACATCTACATAAAAGGCAGGACATAATGTCCTGCCTTAATTTTATGATATTAAGCTTATTAATTATTCAGCATCATCTGTTGAATATTCTGTTGGTTCTTCATCTGCCTGAAGAGCCTTCATGCTAAGGCTTATCTTCTTCTCAGCTTCATTGATATCAACAACCTTAGCTTCAATTTCCTGACCAATTGCAAGAACATCTGAAGGCTTGTTGATATGTTCTCTTGAAATCTGTGATACATGAAGTAATGCATCAACACCATCCTCAAGCTGTACAAACGCACCAAAATCTGTCATTCTTGCTACAGTTCCTTTTACAACTGTGCCAACAGCATACTTTGTAGCTGCATCATTCCATGGATTCTGGTCTGGATACTTAACACTAAGTGCAATCTTATTACCATTAACCTCTTTGATAAAGCACTTAACTGAATCTCCAACTTTGTAAATCTTCTTAGGGTTAGCTGTTCTTCCCCATGACATCTCAGAGATGTGAAGAAGACCATCAACTCCGCCTAAATCAATGAATGCACCAAAATCTGTTACATTCTTAACTGTTCCTTCGATTGTATCACCTTCGTGAATCTTTTCAAGAAGTTCCTTCTGAGCCTTTTCCTTAGCTTCTACGATTAACTTCTTGCAGTCACCGATAATTCTTCTCTTCTTAGGATTATATTCTGTGATAACAAATGATACTTCCTTATCTTTATATACAGATAAATCTTTAACAAATGTATCTGAAACAAGACTTGCCGGTATAAATACTCTTGCCTCATCAACAACTACACCAAGACCACCGTTCATAACCTGGCTTACTGTTGCTGTGATTACTGTCTGGTTCTCAAATGCTTCTTCAAGCTTCTTGCTTCCCTGTTCAGCTACAAGACCTTTTCTTGAAAGGATAACCTGACCTTCGCCATCGTTAACCTTGCGGACTTTTGCCTGCATCTCGTCGCCTACTTTAACAACATCTCTTAAATCTACGTTAGGGTCTGATGAATATTCATTACGTGTAATAATACCATCAGCCTTGTATCCAATGTTAAGAATAATCTGATCTTCCTTAACATCAATAACAGTGCCGTCAACGATCTCTCCTGTATGTATTTGCTTAATTGATTCTTCTAACATCTCTGCAAAACTTTCTGACATTAGTGCAAACCTCCTCGATAATATTGTTTGGGGTCGATGCCCCTGCTGTAATACCTATGCACTCTGCTCTGCCCAAACTTTCTAAGTCAAGGTCGTTTATCGTCTGAATGTAAAATGTATCGTAACATTCTTTCTTACAGATTTCATACAGTTTTCGCGTATTGGAACTGCTGCTCCCGCCGATTACTATCATAGCATCGACCCGCTTTGCAATTTCTCTTGCCTCTGTCTGTCGTTCCTCAGTTGCATTACAAATTGTATTACGAATGATTATATTGTAACCCTTTTTAGATATAATTTCAACTAATTCTTGAAATTTATTGTAATTAAATGTCGTTTGTGATACAATGCACACCCGTCTCTGGGAATCAAGTACCAGATTTTGTGCTTTTTCTGATGTATCAATCACATATGTATCAGAAAGTGACCATCCCATAATCCCCTCAACTTCCGGATGATTCTCATTTCCTATTATAACAATCTGGCTTCCATTAGCACTTTCTTCCTTTACAATCTTATGTATTTTAAGGACAAACGGACATGTTGCATCAACAATATTTACATTTTTTTCATGTAATGAATCATACACATCTTTGGAAACACCATGTGAACGGATTATAACCGTTGAATCATCATTTATCTCGTCAGCCGAATTAATAACATGCACACCTTTATTTTCAAGATCTTTTACAACTTCTTCATTGTGTATTATCGGTCCATATGTAAATACGTTTTTTCCACCACACTGATTGTATACAGTATCAACTGCTCTCTGTACGCCAAAACAAAATCCAGCTGATTTTGCAACTATTACTTCTTTCATATCGCCTCACCTGTTATTTACGCTCATTTATAATATTTTCAATGCACTCTACCACCTGCTCAATATTCATATCTGATGTATCTACTAAAACCGCATCATCAGCCTGTTTCAAAGGCGATATGTCCCTGTGCATATCCTGATAATCACGCTGTTCAATATCTTTTTTTATGATATCATAATCACATTTTTCACCCTTCTGTGCAAGCTCATCATATCTTCTTTTGGCTCTCGCATCTACACTTGCAGTAAGGTAAATTTTGCAAAACGCATCCGGAAGCACAGTTGTTCCAATATCTCTTCCATCCATTATAACATCTGTCTTTTTTGCAAGTTCTCTTTGCAATTCAACAAGCTTTCTTCTCACAGCAGCATATTTTGATGTTTTTGAAGCCATGCTTCCAATCTCTTCTGTTCTTAACATGCCGGTAACATTATCACCGTTTAAAATCACCTGCTGCACTCCGTCCATATACTCAATTGTTATATTAACACCTGTGACAGCTGCATTTATCTCTCTTTCATCATCGGGATTAACATTATTCTGTACAAAATAAACTGCCATTGCACGATACATTGCACCCGTATCAACATATATATATCCCATTTTCTTTGCAAGAAGCTTTGCAATTGTACTTTTTCCGGCTCCTGCCGGTCCGTCTATAGCTACTGAATAACTCATATTTTCCTCCATAAATCAATTATTTCCCGCGGCATACCCAGTTGACCATGCAACCTGAAGATTAAATCCTCCTGTAACTGCATCCACATCCAGCACTTCACCTGCAAAAAACACATTACTTACTATCTTTGACTCCATTGTTGACGGATTAATCTCTTTTACATTAACACCACCCTGTGTAATTATTGCCTCGTTAAATCCTCTGAGTCCTGTTAGTGTCATTCTGAAATCCTTCAATGTGTCAACAAGTTTTTTCCGCTCCTCTTTTGTTATCTCATTAACCTTTTTGTCTTCTGGAATTCTCGTAAGCATTATCACAACCGGAATTATTTTTTTCGGAAGAAGCTTATCAAGTGAATTTTTAAATGATTTATTTTTATTTTCTTCAAAATCACGTAAAACTCTCTCGTCAAGCTGTTCATAGGTCAGTGCCGGTTTTAAATCAATAGAAAGTGTAAGATTTTTCTGTTTTATAATTCTGGCAGCGTAACTGCTGGCTGAAAGAATTGTCGGTCCACTCACACCGAAATGAGTAAAAAGCATCTCACCAAAATCTGAATACACTTCTTTTTCTCCATCAAGAATCCGTACATTCACATTTTTAAGACTCAGCCCTTGTAGTTCACGCTCCCACTCTTCTTTTACATTAAACGGTACAAGAGCCGGAAGTATAGGCGTTACAGTATGTCCAAGTGATTTTGCAAATTTATATCCGTCGCCAGTTGAACCTGTGCTCTGATATGAATTGCCTCCTGTTGCTATTATCAGCTCATTACCCGTGATAACTTCTTTTTTTCCGATTTCATTTTCAACTGTAAGACTTTCAAATTTTATTTTTCTTTTATCATTATTGTCATCTTCATTTTCCTGCGATAAAGGACTTGTATTTATATTTACAGCTTTTGTATTAAGTCTGATTTCAACACCTCTCTTTTTCATCTCACGATTAAGTGCTGATATCACATCAGATGAATGATCCGACGTTGGAAATACTCTATTTCCTCTTTCGACTTTAAAATCCAACCCAAGTTCCCCAAAGAAAGCCATCGCATCATAATTAGAGAATTTATTAAGTGAACTGTACATAAATTTTTTATTTGTCACAATACTGTTCATAAGATCATCTGAATCACCTGCATTAGTAAAATTGCATCTGCCTTTTCCGGTTATAAAAATCTTTTTTCCAAGTTTCTCATTTTTTTCAATAAGAATAACTTTATTATTATTTCCGGCAGCTGTAATTGCCGCCATCATCCCGGCAGCACCTCCGCCTATAACTATAATTTTTTTCATTTTATTACTCCGAATTTATTTGTTATTTTCGTTTATAAACAAAAGAAACTGTCGTGCAGTAACCGGTTTTGAAAAATAATATCCCTGAACAAAGTTTATGCCAAGATTTGCTATATTTTCAAAATGTTCTTTTGTCTCTATTCCTTCTGCCACAATCTCAAGATTCATGCCCTGTATCATGTGCATTGCAGCATCCATTACGTATTTTGCCCTGCCATTTTCAAAATAAGCATCAAGCATACCTTTGTCAAACTTAACAATATTGACAGGCATGTCAACTATGTAATTCAGGTTAGAATGTCCGGTGCCAAAATCATCAAGCGAAAACTTCACTCCATATTCCATCAATCTATTCATATTGTCAAGCAGATTTGTCTTATCTTCCATCAATGCTGATTCTGTTATCTCAAGATTAATATTACACGGATTAATATTATATTTTTTCATAATATCTATATAATCATCACTAAGTTTTTTATATGCACACTGAACCATAGAAAGATTAACTTCTATATATTCCATCCCCATTTTTTCTAATGGATTGTCCTTTATAAACTGACATACTTTTTCAAAAACCATCAATCCAAGGCGTATAATAAGTCCGCTCTTTTCAGCTGTTTCTATAAACTTCCCCGGCAGTATAAGACTTCCGTCACGCTGTCTTATTCTCACGAGAGCTTCTGCACATGTAAATCTTTTTTCTTTAACCGAGTAAATCGGCTGAAAAAACACTTCAACTCCATCCTGATCCAGTGCTTCTACAATCTGTCTTACTACATTACGCTGATTATACATATTTTCAATTATATCACTTGTAATTGAAATAAAGTGCTGGTCAGAACGTCCCATATAATCAGATTTTATATGTGCAATAAAATGAAGTATATCTTCCGCTCTTTTTATACCTGATGCATTTCTTAAATATACTATAAACGGATGAAAAATTATATTTTTTCCGGGACCCCATCCTTCTTTAAATCTTTTATCAATAATTTTGCCACATTCTGCAGCATCAGATTTATTTTTATATACCATTATGAGCTCATCTTCATAATTTCTGAATACCATTACTTTATCTATGTCTGAAAGAAATCTGATAATCTCCGATTTTGCAGTATCTATGTATTCAAAGCTCACATTTCTGTTATACCATCTTTCAAATGAAGCAGAAACTATCGAAATATCTTTATTGCTGCTTAATGCATTATTTACATATATAAGGAATGCTTTCTGATTATATAAACCTGTCGCTCTGTCAATATTTAATTCGGGATTCTCAAATTTTATATATATTACCATAACGCCAAGTGCACTTGCAAATCCCACTATAAGTATATGGTTTCTCATAACTGCCTGTATAACTGCCGCAATGCACCAGAAGCCAATCCATATAAGAACAGATTCAAATCTTGCTGAACATATAGAAGTTCTCATGTCAAAAGCAGTATAAATTGTATTGATAAGTATTACAAAGACAGTTATATAAGTCATTATCACGCTATATCCTGAAGACCATACCGCACCTGTATCTGTATTAATATTAAAATGAATTGGAATAACACTTACAAGTAAGACACATATTGTAATAATTGTATATCTAATGAATATGCCTTTTTTCCCATCAACAGCAACATAATTCACATCAGATAATACATATATACGGCTTACAAATGCAAGAATAATTAAAGATATAAGATATGCTTTTGAAACAACCAACACCAAAAGCCCCGGACAGCTTTCTTTATAATAGATTGCTGCCACGGAGCTGATATCAAGCACAAGGCTTATTAATGTTATTATTAATATTTCTAAAAAAATTCTCTCACTTCTTATTCCAAGTTTTTTCTGTCTTGAAAAAATTATCGCAAGAAACAGCACAATAATTATAGAACATACCTGTATAGAAATATGCATGCAATATACCTACCTCTTTTTACGTCTTTTACATACAGGCTGTGACAATATTTCGTGTATAATCATTGCATTTCTCAGATTGTCATGACTTCTTAAAGCTGGTATATATTCATTGTTTACAATCATTTTTATTCCGTGTGATTTTTTCTGTCCAATATCACGGTAACTATTCTCAATGTCAAGATTATGCTCGTGTACCATCTGTTGTTTCTTAATGGTCTGTTCTGCATGTCTTGCCTGCTCACATCCGTCTTTAATGACATTATCTGTCTGATTGCTTTCATCACATGAAGGATTAATTATCTGTTTGTATTCCGAAGAAACACGTTTTGCCAGATTATTAACCTTCTTACTGCTGCTCATTATAACCGCCTTCAGTAATAGTCTGTGTACTGTCATCACCTGCTATACTATCTCTCATTTTAGTATCTGCTTTGAGATTTTGCAAGTCATAATAATCCATTATTCCCATTTTTCCTTCTCGAAGTGCATAAGCAAGTGCCTTTGGTACTTCTGCTTCTGCTTCAACAACATAAGCTCTCATTTCCTGCTCTTTTGCTACAGCCATAGCTCTTCTCTCTTCTGCCTTTGCCTGGGCGATATTCTTATCAGCCTCTGCCTGAAGACTCTGAAGATGTGCACCGATATTACGTCCGATATCAATATCTGCAATATCAATTGAAAGAATCTCAAATGCTGTTCCGGCATCAAGACCTTTTGCAAGAATAAGCTTTGAAATATCATCAGGATTTTCAAGAACGCTCTTATGTGAAACAGCAGAACCAACTGTAGTTACAATACCCTCGCCAATTCGTGCAATAATTGTTGATTCACCAGCACCACCGACAAGTCTTTCAAGATTTGTACGAACTGTAACTCTCGCTTTTACAAGAAGTTCGATACCATCTTTTGCAACTGCTGAAATATTCGGTGTTTCAATCACTTTAGGATTTACACTCATCTGAACAGCCTCTAAGACATTACGACCTGCAAGATCAATTGCTGCTGCTTTTTCAAATGACAAATCAATTCCTGCTCTTTCTGATGCAATAAGTGCATTAACAACTCCATCAACGTTACCACCAGCCAGGTAATGTGCCTCAAGCTGGTTTACACTGAGTTTAAGTCCGGCTTTTGTTGCCTTTACAAGAGGAAGAATAATTCTTGACGGAACTACTCTTCTTAATCGCATACCAACAAGACTGAAAATTCCGACATGAACTCCTGCTGCCATCGCTGAAATCCAAAGTCCGATTGGAACAAAGCTGAAAAACATAATCAAAATAAATAAAACAACTGCTGCAATAACTATTAAACTTATCATAGTCTTATTTCGTACATGTATAAATGTACTTTCCCCTTTCATATTTTTTGCTTTATCAGATTTAAGTGTTATACACAGAAATCCCTGTTATTCCTGAATAAACAATTCCTTAAAATATGGAAGCTCTGTTACCCAGTCACAAAATGTATGCCATTCATCAAGCTTGTGATTCTTTCTTGAATAATACATGGAAACAGCATTTTCATAGCTGAACGTGCATGTTCTCATCTGATTATAACTCTCAGGAAGAAGCTGTATAATGCTGTACCAGAGAGTCTTATCCTTTGTATCATTATACTTGACACGCAGATTCTCAAGGAATTCAATATTTTTTTCCATAAATTCTATTGTTTCCTGATTCATGTGGTCAGTTGAGAAATCACTCATCTCGAATGGCTTACTGTGTATCTTATGCATTGTACTTGTTGAATTTGCCACTGTTCCGACTTTATATGTATCATATTCTTTCCACCAGTATAAAGGTGCAGTTATATCTACAGTTATAAATATCTGTCTGATAAACTTTCTGTGGTCAGAACCTGCTTTACACAGACGTTTTGCAAGATCCAAATCGTTAGGTCCAAATACAAATTTACCATCAACAATGCTGCTATCCATGCGTCCCCAGCTGTTCAACGGATTTCTTGCTCCGCGTATGGCATTTTCAAAATTCATTACATTGCATCTTTCGAGTTTAATCATATCACTTTATTCTCCTCATTAAATACTTATTTGTTTAAATGTCTTTATTTCCCAATCAAATGACAATTTTAACGGCGGTGCACCGATTTTGAAAACAGCATGAACATCGGGAATATCTCAAGTCGACCCGTTAGCATGGCAATTGAAAGTATAACCTGTGCCCAGTCGGCATAACATGAGAAATTTGACATTGGACCAACAAGATTAAGTCCCGGTCCTATATTATTAAAACACGATAAAACTGCTGTCAGATTTGTTGTAAAGTCAAGTCCGTTAAGTGATATGACCAGTGTAAACAGACAAATCAAAATAAAATACGATGCTACATAAACTCTCACCGCTATAAGTGTCTCTTTATCCATAGGCTTGCCATTTGTCCTCACTGCTGTAACAGAGCTCGGATTGATAATATGCCTTATTTCAGTAAAAAAGCTCTTTACCATAACAATAACACGCGATACTTTGATTCCACCGCCCGTTGAACCTGAGCATGCACCGATTATCATCAGTAGAACAAGAAGATGCCTTGAAAACTCCGGCCATTTATCAAAGTCAACCGTTGCAAATCCCGTCGTTGTTATAATACTTGACACCTGGAAAAACGCCTGTCTCAAAGACACGGAAACTGACGACAGGCTATGGCATATATTGATTGCTATTGCAACAACTGAAACTCCTACAATCCCAAAATACCATTGAATCTCTTCAATCTTTAACGCATCTGTAAATCTCTTTATAAGTATAAGATAATATGCATTAAAATTAACACCAAATAAAAGCATGAAAATCCCGAGTACAATCTCTATATATGCACTGTCATAACCTGCTATGCCTACAGATGATGTAGCAAATCCACCTGTTCCCGCAGTACCAAATGCTGTTGCAAAAGCATCAAACACATTCATGCCGCCAAATAACAATAAAACAATAAGTATTGCTGTCATAGCAGTATATATTCCATATAAAATTATTGATGTTTTTTTCATTCTGGGAACAAGTTTTCCGGCTACAGGTCCCGGAACCTCCGCTCTTATAAGATGCATTGAATTTTCATTTTCCATAGGCATTATCATAAGTACAAATACAAGAACGCCCATTCCGCCAACCCAGTGCGTAAAACTTCTCCAAAAAAGTACACCATGTGGCAGATATTCAGGATTTGAAAGAACAGATGCACCTGTAGTCGTAAAACCTGAAACTATCTCAAAAAGTGCAGACCAGTAAGACCTGAACTGTCCTGTAAGAAACAACGGAACAGCACCTATTATGCATATAATTATCCATGCAAGTGCAACTATACAGTATCCATCACGGCTACCCATCTTACGTTCCGGTGCTTTTACACATGAAAGGATAAATCCTGCTATTGCCGCAAATGCAATTGTACCAATAAAATACATAGCGTCACCATCGCCATATATCAGTGAAACTATCAGAGACGGTACCATAAGCATCGCCTCTGTCATAAGAATTTTACCAAGAATTTTAAGAACTCTTCTTCTATTCATCGCCCTATACTCCTGCAAAAATGTCCTGTAATCTCAAAATACTCTTATTTACAGTACATACTAAAACTGAATCACCCTTTTCAATTACATCATCACCTCGAGGCACAATAAGCCTTCTGTTTCGTATTATAGAAGCAATAATATAGCCTTTTTTAACTTGTAATTCCTTTATCAGCTTGCCAAGATATGCCTCATCTGATGTGACTTTAAACTCAACAAACTCAAGTTTTCCATCCATAAGCCTGTAAAGTGAGGAAATAGCATCAAAATTTTCTGCCGCAAGAAGCGATCTTGAATAACCGATAATAATATCTGTAACAGCACTTTCTTTGGAAACGCTGCATATTTTTGTATTCATCTGAAGTTCTTTTAATGCTGAATGTGAATTCATCTTTGTTACAACTTTATATACATTGCGTTTTTCAGCAAGCATGCCCGCAATAAGATTATATTCATCATTATTTGTAAGCGTAACGAAAGCATCTGTATTTTTGATGTCTGCCTCAGACATACTCTCAAAATATTCCATTGCATCACTGCACATAACTGATACTCCCGGTACATTGCCTGCAAGTTCAGCTGCTTTGCTGTGAACTTTCTCAACAACAGTTACATTAACACCATCTTTTTCAAGCATCTTTGACAGATAAAATCCAATTCTGCTCGCTCCGGCAATAAGTACTGAACTGATACGTCTTACTTTTATATTCATTTTCTCAAGCGACTCATTTATCGCCTTAGGAGAACCTGTGATATAAAGCACATCGCCTTCTTTTACAATATCATCACCATTTGGTATAAATATATTCTTATCACGCACTATTGCACATATAAGAATATTCATCTTCATTTTCTGGTTTATCTCAAATAATGTCTTGCCAATTATTGCATTGCCATGTTCTATTTTCATCTCGGCAAGTTCACATCTGCCTTTGCCAAAAAGTTCAATCTTTGTAGCCTGTGGAAAATGCAGTAATCTTTCTATCTCCCTTGCAGCTGTAAAATCAGGATTTATTGTCATTGACAGACCAAATTTTTCCATATAAAATTCTGACTGAACGGCATATTCTGCATTTCTTACTCTCGCAATCGTATTCTTGGCACCGAGCGAATGTGCTGTAAGACAGCTTAATATATTAAGTTCATCTGAACCTGTAACAGCAATAAATATATCAGCCTCTGCAGCACCTGCATCCTGCAATATCGTAAGCGATGCACCATTACCCTGATAGCAGATTACATCCATAGCGTTAGAAATCTTATTTATCAAATCAAGATTAGTATCTATTACTGTTACTTCACAGCCATTATCTGTAAGCTGGGCAGCTATCTCTGAACCTATCTTTCCTCCGCCAACAACACAGATTTTGACATTCTTTTTTTTCATGTCTTTTCATTCCTCCGTCATAAATTAAACATTTAAAGACTATGTATGCTATCTTATCACAGTGAATGTTTATTTACAAGTTCCCATGTCATGTAAACTAAACATAAAAATGGCAGCACCCGTTAATTTTACGGATGCTGCCGACAAATCAGTTTTTTATAAATTTTATTATTTATATATTATACAGGATATGCTTTATTTTCTGTGTCAGCTGCCTTAGGGTCTACCTTTGACTGCTGTGCTGCCCTGTATTTAAAGAACTCTGTTGCTACAGCAGGGAACAATGCATATGATAATACATCTTCATCCTGCTGCTTGTATTCCTGTACAACTGGGTCATTCTTGAATTTTTCAAGCTGTGGCTCAATTAAATCTGCCGGACGGCATGTGATAGGTGTTGCATCACCAATAGCTTTCTTCTGGACTTCAGGATTGAAAGGCTTGATTGTCTGACCAAATTCACCCATAAGAACCTTCTTAGATTCTTTTGTAATCATCTTGTAACGCTCGCCCTGTAATACATTAAGAACTGCCTGTGTACCAACAATCTGTGATGATGGTGTAACAAGAGGTGGTTCACCAAAGTCTTTACGCACTCTTGGAATTTCCTCGAGAACTGCCTGATACTTATCTTCTGCACCTGCTTCTTTAAGCTGTGATACAAGGTTAGAAAGCATACCACCAGGAACCTGATAAAGCAATGTCTTGATATTAACACCAAGAACTTTTGTATTCATAAGACCTGTCTTTAATGCTTCTTCTCTCATTGGCTGGAAATATGCAGCAATTTCAGCAAGAAGATTCTGATCAAGACCTGTATCATAAGGAGTATCCTTAAATGCTTCAACCATAACTTCTGTAGCCGGCTGGCTTGTTCCCATTGAGAATGGAGACATAGCTGTATCAATTATATCAGCACCTGCCTCAACTGCCTTCATATATGTCATTGAAGCCACACCTGATGTGTAATGTGTATGCATCTGAATTGGAAGTGATGAACCATCCTTTAATGCCTGAACAAGCTCTGTTGCTTTCTTAGGAACTAAAAGACCAGCCATATCCTTGATACATATTGAATCTGCACCCATATCTTCGATTCTCTTTGCTGTCTCTTTCCAGTAATCAAGTGTATATGCATCACCCAATGTATAACACAAAGCAATCTGTGCATGTGCATTAGGATTTTCTTTCTTTACAAGCTTAACAGCCTCAACTGATGATTTAAGATTTCTTAAATCGTTAAAGCAATCGAAAATACGGATAATATCAATACCGTTTGCAATAGACTTCTGAACGAAATATTCAACTACATCATCTGCATAGTGATTATATCCAAGAATATTCTGACCTCTGAAAAGCATCTGTAACTTTGTATTTTTGAATCCATCTCTTAACTTACGAAGTCTTTCCCATGGATCCTCTTTAAGGAAACGAAGAGATGCATCAAATGTAGCACCGCCCCAGCACTCTACTGAATGATAACCAACCTTATCCATTTTATCTATGATTGGAAGCATCTGCTCTGTTGTCATTCTTGTGGCAATCAATGACTGATGTGCATCACGCAATACGGTTTCCGTTATTTTTAATGGTTTTTTAACCTGTTCTGCCATCTTTAAATCCTCCAAATTATTTCAAATATTAATTAAATTATAATCCCTTAATTTATGTATTTATTTACATAACACCAAACATAGCCATGAATGCACCGGCAGCTACAGCTGTACCGATAACACCCGCAACGTTAGGTCCCATCGCATGCATGAGAAGGAAGTTAGAAGGATCTGCTTCCTGTCCGACCTTCTGTGAAACTCTGGCTGCCATAGGAACGGCAGAAACACCTGCTGAACCGATAAGCGGATTAACTTTGCCATGTGTAGCCTTGCACATAATCTTACCAAACAAAACACCTGCTGCTGTACCGAACGCAAATGCAATAAGTCCGAGTGCAACAATCTTTAAAGTATCAAAATTAAGGAATGCTTCAGCACTTGTTGTAGCACCAACTGATGTACCAAGAATAATAACTACGATATACATAAGTGCGTTAGATGCTGTCTCTGTAAGCTGCTTAACAACACCACTTTCCTTGAAGAGGTTACCAAGCATAAGCATACCAACAAGTGGTGCTGTAGTAGGAAGAATTAATACTACTACAATAGTAACAATAACCGGGAAAAGAATTTTCTCAAGTTTTGAAACCGGTCTAAGCTGTTCCATCTTAATCTTTCTTTCTTTCTCAGTTGTAAGAAGCTTCATAATAGGTGGCTGGATAATAGGAACAAGTGACATATATGAATATGCCGCAACCGCAATAGGTCCCATATATTTAGTCTGTCCGAGTTTACCTGCAAGGAAGATTGATGTAGGACCGTCGGCACCACCGATAATCGAAATTGCTGCTGCTGCTTTATCAGGGAATCCCATAAAAATAGCCATGATATAAGCGGCAAAAATACCAAACTGTGCAGCTGCACCCAAGAGGAAACTCTTAGGATTTGCAATAAGCGGACCAAAGTCTGTCATTGCACCAACGCCAAGGAAAATAAGCGATGGTAAAATACTCCACTCATCGAGGAGATAGAAATAATGTAACAAACCGCCTACGCCGTTGTTTGAATCTTCAATCGAAAGCATAATGTCCGGATAAAGATTAACAAGAAGCATACCAAAAGAAATTGGTACTAAAAGCAGAGGTTCGTATCCTTTCTTAATAGCCAAATATAAGAAAACCAAAGCAACAGCAACCATGAGATAATTACCCCATGTCAAACCAAAAAATGCTGACTGCTGTACGAGGTTTCCCAATGTTGTTATAATATAACTCATCTTTTAACCTCCAGTTTAAATGATTCCTCTAAATAATTAGTTCATTGAAACTAATACTTTTCCTGTTTCAACTGAATCACCAACTGAACACTCAACTGTAGCTACAGTTCCATCCTGTGGTGCACAGATTTCATTTTCCATCTTCATAGCTTCAAGAACAAGAAGTACATCACCCTTCTTTACAGAAGCACCTGCTGATGCATTAATCTTTAAAATCTTGCCCTGCATAGGTGCATTAACCTTTACGGCACCCTGAGCACCTGCTGGTGCTGCAGCCTTAGGTGCTGCCTTTGGAGCAGCTTTTGGTGCTGCCTTAGGTGCTGCTGAAGCTGTACCTGCAGCTCCTTCTTCAACTGTAACATCATAAACATTACCATTAACAGTAATTGTGTAATTCTTCATTGTACTTATCCTCCATAAATCGATAAATTATTCTAAAATCTTCTTTTAATTGAACGAACAACCAGACCATCAGAGGATGTTCCCTCAGAAGCTGCAATTGCCGCTGTTATAACTGCCACAAGCTCAAGATCATCTGTCTCATCGCTTTCTTCTTCAGCTGTAACTATCTGTGAAATAGCATTTTCTACACCGCCGGCAGGTTTTTCTTCTTTCTTTGCACCAATATTATTTACATATTTAAGTAATGAAATGATGAAAGAAATAAATATTAATACAATAAATACTGTACCCATACCTATAACTGTATTTAAAACTGCTTTTTCCATCTTCTCACCGGTTGTATATACCGGATTGATGGCTGCACTTGAAAGATTGTAATCATCATCAAATACAATTTCATATGTACAGTTTCTCTTTTCATATTCTGTCTTAACTGTAACAGTTCCAAGAGTACTTGTCTCGTCGCTTATCTTTAACTCAACACTGTCAATAGACTTTAATCTGCCTAAATCGCTGCGGCTCTTAACCCAGCTGTTACAAAATTCAACTGTTGCAACATTCATACCTTCAGGATTAACAATATATAAATCATGGTTAATCTCATCTATGCTTATTGCATTCTCAGCGTTTGCCTTAACATCATCATCTGACGTTACATCAAAATACTTAATCATATCAACTGACCAGTTTTCAAGTTCAGTAGATACAGCTGCAAGCTTCTGTTCTTTCTTTGATTCCTTTGCAGAATCAGAAGAAATAGTCTCTGTACACGCTGTAAGTCCAAACACACACGCTAAAATGCAAAACAACAGTAAGAATTTCTTAAAATTAATCTTCTTCATATTGTCTCACCTCTATATCAGACCGTTCCATGCTTTTTATCAGGTCTATCCTCTCTCTTTGTATAAAGCATCTCAAACGCTGCAGCAACATATTTTCTTGTATCTTCAGGATTAATAATTGTATCAACATATCCTCTTGCTGCTGCTGATTCAACGCCTGACTGAAGTGCTGCATACTCAGCTGCTTTCTCTGATATAACTGACTGGACATCAGCTGACTTTGCAATATCATCAGCATACATAATCTTAGCTGCCTCATTAGCATCCATCATTCCAATGCTTGCATCAGGCCATGCGTATGTAACATCAGCACCGAGTGCCTTTGAATTCATTGTGACATAGGCACTGCCGTAAGCTTCTCCTGTTATAACATTAACCTTTGGAACATTTGCATTTGCAAAAGCATATGTAAGTTTAGCAACTGCCTTTGCAATACTCTTCTCACTTCTGACATCAGCTGCATATCCCTTAACATTAGTAAGTGAAAGTACAGGAATATCATAAGCATCACAGAAATTAATAAAATCTGCTGCTTTATATGCACCATCAACTGTAAGTACAGCATCGAAATCAGCTGACTTTTCTCCATTTTCATCAAAAAGAGCTGTTCTGTTAGCAACTGCACCGATTGTAGAGCCATCTACCTGAATAAAACCAGTTACCATTTCCTTAGCGAACTCTGCTTTTACCTCAACAAAGAGATTGTCATCTGAAATATCAGAAAGTGCAAGTGCAGGATCTGCAATCTCAGCTGCCATATCAGCACATACTCTGTTCAAATCATCTTCACAGTCAGCAAATGCTTCTGTCTCATTATTAGCTGGTAAAATTGAAACAAGCTGACGGATTCCGTTAGCAATTGTCTCTTCATCACCTGTAAAATCTACAACGCCTGCCTCTGCCTGGAACTTTGCACTTGATGTATCAAGCTTTTCTGCATAATTGCCAGCAAGAGCATTAGGGCTGTTTACGAAAAGATGTCCTGTCTTTTCTTCCATAAATGTGAAATCAGAAAGTCCTGCAAGTACAGCAAGTCCACCACCACAATTACCATAAACGGCTGTTATCTGTGGAATAACTCCTGATGCATCCGACATCTTTCTATAAATCTTACCAAAAGCATCCAGTGCATCTGTAGCTTCCTGAAGTCTGATTCCGGCACAATCAATAAGACCAATTACTGGTGCTCCCATCTTTAATGCCATATCATAAATTCCTTCAATCTTCTTTGCATGCATTTCGCCAACTGTGCCGTTCATAACAGCAGCATCCTGACTGTACACATAAACAAGATTGCCGTTAATAACTCCATATCCGGTTATAACGCCGTCAGATGGAGCTGCATTTTTAGTAATGTTAAAATCTGTTGCTCTGGCTTTAACGCCGGCACCGATTTCAACAAAGCTGTTGTCATCCAGAATTGCATCAATTCTTGCTCTGGCTGACACCGGTGTAGTGTTACTCATCTTAAAAAACCTCCTGTTTGAATAATCAAAATCTATTGTTTATTTTATAACAATCCATCTAAAAAAACAAGTATATATCTAGTCTCTTGTCTCAAAAACTACCAATTTTCCTGTGAAAATTTCCACTTTTGCTATCATTTCTGTTATTTCATTACTCTGACATATGCTCTCGCCCTGTCTAAGAGTATATCTGTCTAATGGATATTTCACTCCTGATAAAGAAAGCCCGGCTTCAGGTGTCATTGGTGCAAATGATAAATAATCACCAAACTGCTTATCTTTTCTTATTTCAAAACTTTTATCCGCAAGATATATCTTATTATTTTTATCATAAATAGCACATCTGATGCCTGCCTCAAGTGATTCATCCAAAACAAAAATGTTGGTAAATGCATGGTCATATCTTGTTCCCGTGGCACCAATAATTGCTATTTCATCCTCTGTACTGTCTTTTGACGTGTCTTGCAATTTTTTTATTTTTTCTATTGCCTTTTTCAGTGCAAGATGAGTGTCTGTGTAATCTTTTTCGCACGGATAAGTTATTGTCTTTGTGTTTCCATTATATTTTTCAAAAATTTTTTTATCAACCGAATCATAATCTCCCAGCAAAAGGTCTACTGTAAGTCCTAATTTATCTGCCATAACCAGTCCCGAATCAGCTGCTATGCAATAATCCGGCTCATAATCAGCCACCCATTTCCGCCCCCACATTTCATCTATGCTTCCACCGCTTATTATCAATATTTTCATAAAATACTCCTTTCTTGTCTCATTAAAATATATATCTATTTATTTTTTTTATCAACCCTGACAAAAAATCCGCATTGTTCTTTTTTTTTTCACATTTTACTGATATAATTTATCCAACAAGAAAAGGGAAATTCATCTTTTCCCGGAACGGAGATAATATGGAAGAAAAAGAAGTAACTAACGAAAAAAATATTACAACAGACACAACTGATAATGAAAATATCATTGAGCAGCTCACAACAGGCAGCAATTATGAAAATTCTAACGAAAAGTATCAGGATAACCTGTCATCAGCAATAACATTTCTCGTATGTGGAATCGGCGGACTTATCGTTGTTTTATTAAATGACATCGGCATACTGAAATTTTTCACTTACAAAGGTGCATCAGGAATATTAACTAATGTTGTTTTAATTGGAATGTTCGTTGCTTTTATAGTTATTGCAGCAATTTCATTTAAGGCCGCAAAGAGAGCAAAGTCCAATATCAGCACAGAAGAAAAGACCAATTCCGAAATTCAGGACTGGCTCACATCCAACATAACTGCTGATATGATTGATGCATCATATGATGGTTCCCAAATGGCAGAAGAAATGAAATATTTCAGCAGAAGCAGCTACATTAAAAATGAAATCAACAAAAAATACCCTGATTTAAACGATGATATCGTCGATTCAATAGCCGATGAATATATTGAAAAAATCTTTTAAAATCATATAATTATTGCATTATTAATATTTAACAAACTACAAAAACCGTGCTTTGATAATATCCATCTGGATTAATCAAAGCACGGTTCTTTTAATTTAAAATAATTATTTTACTTGCTTAAAAATTCATCAATACCCTTTGCAGCTGCTTTACCAGCACCCATGGCAAGAATAACTGTAGCAGCACCTGTTACAGCATCGCCACCGGCATAAACGCCTTCTTTTGATGTCTGTCCATTCTCTTCTTCTGCCACAATACATTTTCTCTTATTAATTTCAAGACCTTTTGTTGTTGAACTGATAAGAGGATTAGGTGATGTACCAAGTGACATGATTACAGCATCAAGATCCATAACGAATTCTGAACCTTCAATTTCAACCGGTTTTCTTCTTCCTGATGCATCAGGTTCACCAAGTTCCATCTTTACACACTTAATGCCTTTTACCCATCCATTCTCATCTGCAAGAATCTCTGTAGGATTTGTAAGAAGATCAAATATAATACCTTCTTCTTTTGCATGATGTACTTCTTCTGCTCTTGCTGGAAGTTCAGCTTCACTTCTTCTATATACGACATGAACTTCTGCCCCAAGACGGAGTGCTGTTCTTGCTGCATCCATCGCAACATTACCGCCACCAACAACAGCCACTTTCTTAAATCTTGCAATTGGAGTATCATAGCTGTCATCAAAAGCTTTCATAAGATTGCTTCTTGTAAGATACTCATTTGCCGAAAATACACCATTGGCATTCTCACCAGGAATTCCCATAAATCTCGGAAGACCTGCACCAGAACCGATAAATACAGCATCAAATCCTTCTTCATCAAGAAGCTGGTCAACTGTCATTGACTTACCAATTACAACATTAGTTTCAATCTTTACGCCAAGGCTCTTTACATTCTCAATCTCACTTGCAACAACTGTCTGCTTAGGAAGACGGAATTCAGGAATACCATATACAAGAACACCACCAGCCTGATGAAGTGCTTCAAATATAGTAACATCATATCCGAGTTTAGCAAGATCTCCGGCACATGTAAGTCCGGAAGGACCTGAACCGATTACAGCAACTTTCTTGCCTTTCTTTTCTGTTGCAGGCTGTGGCTTGATATTATGTTCTCTTGCATAATCAGCAACAAATCTTTCAAGCTTACCAATTGAAATAGGTTCACCCTTAAAACCTCTTATACATTTGCCTTCGCACTGGCTTTCCTGTGGACATACACGGCCACAGACTGCTGGAAGTGCTGATGACTGACTTATTATCTTATATGCTTCTTCAATATTTCCTTCTTTTACCTCATGAACGAAACCAGGAATATTAATTGATACAGGACATCCTTTTATACACTGTGCATTCTTGCAATTAATGCATCTTGTTGCTTCTTCCTGTGCCTCTTCCATGTTATATCCCAGACATACTTCTTCAAAATTTTTATTTCTTACGTCAGGAGCCTGCTCTCTGACTGGAACTTTCTTTAAAACATCCATTCTGTATTAACCTCATTCCTTCACTTTATTTAGTTGCAGTGACCGCATCCGCCGTGATGTGTATCCCCTTCAGTAAGTGCAAGCATAGCTCTTCCTTCTTCAGTCTTATACATCTGCTGACGTTTCATAGCCTGATCAAAATCTACCTTATGTCCATCAAATTCAGGTCCGTCAACACATGCAAATTTAATTTCATCTCCAACCTGAAGACGGCATGCACCACACATACCTGTACCATCTACCATAATAGGATTCATACTTACAACAGTTGGAATACCAAGTTCCTTTGTAAGAAGACAGACAAACTTCATCATGATAAGTGGTCCTATAGCAACACAAAGATCGTATTTCTTTCCTTCATTATTTACAAGGTCTTTAAGTACATCTGTACCCATACCTTTTCTTACATAACTACCATCATCTGTTGTAACATACAGATTACCCGCAACTTCACGCATTGGCTCTTCAAGAATAAGCATATCTTTATTCTTTGCACCTACAATAACATCTGCATCCACACCATGCTCATGAAGCCATTTAACCTGTGGATATACAGGAGCTGTACCTACACCACCTGCTATGAATACTATCTTTTTCTTCTTTAACTCTTCAATATCTTCATGAACAAGCTCTGATGCACATCCAAGCGGTCCTACAAAGTCTTCAAAACAGTCTCCTTCTTTCAATTCTGCCATCTTTGTTGTTGATGCACCGATACTCTGGAAAACAATTGTAATTGTACCGGCTTCTCTGTTGTAATCACAGATTGTAAGAGGAATTCTCTCGCCCTTTTCATCCATTTTTACAATAACAAACTGACCAGGCTGACAATGTTTAGCAACTCTAGGTGCTAATACATCCATCAGATAAATTTTTTCAGCCAGCTTTTCAGCCTTTAAAATCTTATACATTTATGTACCCCTTTCAAAGTAATAGTAAAAATTTAATATTGAACGGCAGAGAGTGATCCATTGTTATCAGTTATAACATAACACTGTCCGTTATTTACTCCAACGCCGTAATATCCTTCTGTTTTTGTGCTGTTTCCAGAATTAACATCTAACCTTATATAGTACATCTTAGTGCCACTGATAGTTGTTGTATTCTGATATACCAGCTTGGCAATTCCGCCACCGCCAACCATTGTTCCTGACTGACTTACTTTATTATTTGATACGAGACGTTTCATAAGAATACTTTCTGCCTCGTCCTTTGTATAGGTCTTCTCTTCAGAAACATTATAGCTTACTCTTGTAACAGGACTTGATAAATTATGTTTATTTATGACAATTACTGATACAACATAATTACCTGCTTTATCAAGCGTAATTCCACCTGAATACTGTGATGAATTAGCTGACGGAGTGCTTCCGTTTAAAGTATAATACGCCTTTTCATCATCTGCAAGACCTTCAATAACAATTTTTGTTCCAACTTTTACATCAGATTCTGACGGATTAAGCACAGGTGCATCCGGTGCTTTCAATGATATAGAATACTTAAATTCTGCAACATCTGATGCAACGCCAATCGAATTAACTGCTATCGCCTTAACTGTAACATCATCTTTTTCAATTTTTATAGTTGATGAATACTTGCTGCTCTTTGTTGTCGGCTCACTTCCATCTGTTGTGTAATAAATTATACATCCATCAGATGCCATAAGATTTATCTCTACAGAATCTTCAAAGCTTCCAGGATTTTCAGATGATGTTGGCTCATCTACCTTATAATCTGAAAGTAAGGCTTCATTCTTTGTTCCCTTATATTTTTTTATAAGCTCAGAAAGCTCTGTTCCCTTTTTCTCATCCTGATACAATTTAGCAAGAAGCGGAAGTGCCTTTTCATTCATCTTATCATACGAAAGTGCTGACTTTAACACTTCTATCGCTTTGTCATTCTGATTAACATGTACAAGTGCATCAGCAAGTTCATACATCATATCAGCATTCTTTTTTCCGTCGTTTGTATTATATGCTTTTGTAAGATATGTAACAGCATTATCATAATCCTGTGTATTGTAATACTGTGTACCCTTTTCAAGATTATATTTATATGACTTCTTATTTTTTGAATTCATATTAACTGCAATAACAATTATTATAATAACTACAAGTGCCGCTATTCCACAGGCTCCTGCAATTATAAGCTTGCTCTTTTTATCGAGTTCTTTTTTATTTTTTCCGTCTTCTGGACTTGTCTGATTTGACATAGTAACCGGATTATCTGAATTCATCTTATTAATTTTCTGCACTGTTTTACTTTCATCCGGATTTTCATCTTCATCCCAATCATTTTCATCATCTTCAATCTTTACAGACTTGATTGATGTTGTATTTTTTGATGCATTTCCAACATATGGTACATCTATCGTAAAATCAGATGTATCTTCAACAGTTTTTATATCCTGTTCATCATTAAGTTTTATAGCAGATGTCAAGCTTTTCACCTTGTCTTTGTCAACCATCTGCGTTGCTCCAAGATTAATATTTTCAGACTCTTTCTTTATATCTTCTGCCTTTATTTTATCTTCTGAATATGCCGCTTTCGCAACATTAGTTTCTTCTTCTACAAGACGTTCCAGTGAACGTGCAAGTTCATCATCAATATCAAAATTATCTTTATCGCTCATATCGGTGACTCCTGTTTAAAATTCTTAGCATTATATACTGCAAAGTAATAATAATATACTACGTATTCATTAAAAAAACAAGTCATATAAAATTATATATACTCTCAATATTTTCAATATATAATTTGCTTTATATTTTCTTTTGATTTTTAATATTTCTTTAATTAAACGTACACACTTTGCTCACATTTTTTGCATATAATAATTAACAGATAGAGTTAATAATTCTATCTCCCCCTCATATTTTATATTTATACATTGAAACAGATGACACTATGCTTCCACATTTTGTCATCTGTTTCTTTTTATATAAGTATACCAATGCCGGACAGCTAAGATTAATTCTTAACTCTCCGGCATTTCTGTTAATTTTTATATTTTATTACTTAGGTATATTGGTAACTCTTACAGTACATGTCATAGTCTTATTATGCGTAACTGCTGTAACTGTAGTCGTACCAGCTTTTCTTGCGATAACCTGTCCGCTTGAACTTATTGTGCAAACTCTAGGATTACTGCTTCGCCATACTATTCTATCATCAGTATCTGTTCCAAGAACATCAAGCCAGTATGAATCATACTGCTCAAGTGTTATATATGACCTGCTAAGTCCCAAAGCATGAACAGTACATGTTGATGATACACCATTTGCCGTACTCTCACATACAACATCAGCTGTACCTGGACCTACTGTTGTTATAACACCGTCATCATTAACAGTAACAATTCCAGTATCTGTTGAATACCATCCATATGAATCTGTATTTGTAGCCGGTCTTACTCTAACTGTAAGCTGTCTTGACTTACCTGTGAGCATATAAATCTCACTTGAATTAATCTTTATAGATGAAATATTTACAACCGGTGTTACATATACCCAGCAGACACCCTTAATATCATTACCATCTTTAGACGTTGCTGTAACTTTACATTTACCTGTACTTAATGCAAATATTTCACCAGCCTCATCAACTACAGCAATTGCTTCATTAGACGAAGTCCAGTCTACATCTTTTACTGATGCATCCTCAGGATAAATATTTGCTGTAACAATTGTTGAGTCACCCACAAGCAGATGTACTGTTGATGGTTCAACACTTATAGATGTTACCGGATTGACAACTCGTACAATACATGAATCAGACACACCGCTGCCATCCGCTGCTGTTGCCGTTATAACTGCCGTACCCGGATTATAACCTATTATGTTACCTTTCTGGTCAACAGAACAAATATCATTATTTGATGATGACCACACTATATTCTTATTAGTTGCTGTAGAAGTCTCAACTGATGCGGTAAGCGTTCCGCTCGCACCAATATTAAGAAACTTATTATGTTCACTTAATGTAATCGAAGAAACGTACTCTTTTACTTCAATCGTACATGCAGCTGTAAGCTGACATTCTTCTGTTGTTACTTCAATAACACATGTACCACCTTTTAAAGCAGTAACAACGCCATGTTCATCTACTGTTGCAACAGTAGAATCACTTGAGAAATATGTTACATTCTTATTTTCAGCATCAGCCGGCTCAATTGTAGGTATGATTGCATATTTTGAACCAACCCACATAAGCTGGTAATCCGAATTAAGTGTAATACCTGTTACAGGCTGTGTTACCGTAACTACACAATATGCAGTTAGTCCAGTATCAACATTAGTTGCTATAATTGATGTAGTACCAGCACCTGTCGCTGTACATTTACCATCATTTTCAACCTTACAAACACTCTCATCACGGCTTTCCCATGTTACAATCTTGTTATCAGCATTTTCCGGTAGACATGTAGCATTAAGCCAGAATATCTGTCCTTTTCTTACAGTAATATCTGTTGTATTAAGCACAATCTGTGTTACAGGCTGTTTTACATAAATGTTACACATTGCTGTACTTCCACCATCTACAGACTTACAAAGGATTGTACAACTACCTGTTCCTACTGCTTCAACAAGACCATTAGAATCTACAATACAAACATTTGTATTTGATGACTCCCAATATACATTTTTATTAGATGCATCTACCGGCAACACTTCAGCTGTAATTCTAAGACGCTGCCCAAGCGACATTATCTCATCTGTATAATCAAGTTTAATTGATGTTACCGGAATACTTATAATAAAGTTACATGTTGCAATAAATGCACCATCTTCGGTCTTACAAACAACAGTTGCATATCCAGGCTTAACAAATGTAACAAGACCATTCTCATCTACTGTAATTATAGATGTATCAGATGATGTCCATGTAACATTTCTGTTTACTCCTTCTCCTGCCGGATTAACTGTAGCAACAAGCTGGAACTTACCAATTGCCATTGATGATTCAACTGTTGTTTCATTTAATGTAATTCCCGTTACAGGCTCTCTTACATAAACATCACAAGTTGCAACTTTAAGTCCATCTTCCGATATAACATTAATTGTGGCTGTACCACCTTTAACACCTGTGATTGTAGCTGTATAACTATCACCTTCAACTGTTGCTACATCAGGATTTGATGTACCCCAGAGAACTTTATTATTAGTCGGTCCTGCGGGATTAAATAAAAGCTGTACAGTTGTTGTTGAACCTCTGTCAACCGTTACCGATGAAGGATTAATTGTAATTTCCCCAACCGGTGTAGTTACATAGACAATACATGTCTCTGACTTCATAACGCCATTGATTGTCTGTGTTGCTGTAATCTTAACAGTACCTGATGCAACACCCTTTACAGTAAGGACTTTACCATTCTGTGTAGTTGTTACAAGTGTTCCTGTAGGAGTTATACCATCGGCACCCGGCTGATTTTCAACCTTGAATGTTACAGGACTCTTATTTAAGTCTTCATCTGTTACAAGTGCTTTCAAATCAAACGAATCACCAATATTAACAGTTGCACTCGTTGTACTGAGGCCAAATCCATCAATGACTACAAAATCATATTTCAACTGATACGGAAGACCATATACAGTATATAATTCATCCTGTGTTCTTGTTGCAATAATTGTAGCTTTTCCTGCTCCCATTGCTGTAACAAGACCTGTCGTTGCATCTACCTGAAGTACAGAGTTAGAAGTTGTAGACCATGTAACTTCAGATGGTTTTGCTGTTGTTGTAAGCTGTATCTGATCACCTACATTAAGATTAGTTACATTATTACCCATTTTCTTAAATGGAACAACAACATTAATCTCATCTTTCGTAAGTGCAACCTCATTGCCAAGTGTATCCTGTGAATATATACCAGCCGATACTCTTGACACACCTGCATGGACACCAAGAAGGCTTCCTGCCGTATATGTGCAGACGTCTTTATCATCACTTCTGAATGTTACTCCCGAAGTTGCAGGATACATAATATTAGAAGGAACTTCTTCCTGCATGAAATCTTTATATTCTGTTTTATCAAGAACCATATATCTCTTTACACCATTTGAAGGAGTAATTGAAGATGTCTGTATAAAATGATCCTGATCGTTTGCATTGCCCTGTCCATCAAGGAAATGAATCTTACCTGTTACTTTAAATATCTTAACAAGTGCATCTTCCTTTTCCGGATTATCAGTTGTACGTACATAAACCGTTGTCGTACCACCACCAACTACTTCAAGTGTAGCTGTACTTCCTGTACTCTGTACAAGTTTTACTACGCCATCTGATGAAACAGTTCCTGTCTTATCATTAGATGTCTCTATAACAATCCTGTTTGCATCACTTGCATTAGTTGTTATATAAAGCTGTGAACCAACTTCAAGATAATTTGGAATCGATTCGCTTCCATTATATGTAACTGTAACAGAAAGTGGAACAGTAACAGTCGCTTTTCTTGTATCAAGAAGTTCTCTTGAACCAACAATCTCATTATTATCCTCATCAAACTTCTTAGTATAATAATTAGCTGTTATTGTAGCTTTTCCTGCAAAATTCCCGTGAATTACAGGTGCAAGCCCTGTAACTGAATCCATATAAACAGGATTATCTTCTGTTCCAGTTGCAAAATCAGCTATCTGTGAATTAGATGTAGACCACTCAAGTCTTTCCGGAACCGGCACCGACTCCTGTGCATTCTCATCCGTTCCTGACAAACTTGCATACAGCGTCTTTGAGGTCTTTCCTTTATAAACCGTAAGCCCACTGACACTCATCGTTATCTTGACATTGGAGCTGGCTGCAACATACATACCGACTCCACCGAAAACAATAAGAGCAAGCATGGCTGCAATAAATATTTTCCAGCCTTTCCTAAGTTTCCTTATCTGTTTCAACTTCTCCATATATATAATTCCTCCAAACATACAACATGGTATACTCTTTCAGTATCGTCATATCTTTTATATAATATTAATCTATTTTAACAATTTTTTCAATGTTTAAAGGAATATTTTTTCAAATTATTTACTTTTTTTATTAAAAAATCCAAATAAATTTCTCACAAGAGGGCCTGCAATGAATATCTGCCAGAAAAATGCAACAGGAAAATTCATAAATGTTTTCTGAATCCATACTGCTATCAGCTGATTACCTGCATGTGCAAATAAAAGAGTTGCAATAAAGCTCATTATCGGACACATTATACATACTATCATAGAAGAAATAGCAAGTGTGATAAAAATCGGTCTGTCCTGTGGCGTCACAATTCTGAATGCAAGTTTTGTGGCAGATTTTTCGACAATAAAAAATTCAAGAACAAATGCAACCGGAAGCATAATTACTATTTCATGAAATGCTATGAGAAATATTTCATTGCTCATACCACCTTTATCGAGTGCTATATTATAGCACACAAGAGCATAGACCATGACAAACGCCATGACAATCGTGAATAAAACATTTTGTAACTTTGATTTTGGCATAATTAAAATCTCCTTATTCTTTAATTTAAAAAAATAAATGAAATGTGTGTTGTTCGTTATCAGCCGCATGTTATCAGCATGTGTCGTTTCCAATTTTAATAAAACCAAAATCCTTTATTTTTTTGTGTGCCAATTATAATGTCATATGTATATACCTCCGCATAAGTATTTTATTAGTATATATGTTCCTGTCTATTCATAAAATGAGCTGCCACAGCATGCAATCTTATTGAAATCAAAGTATGACTTTAAGTTGCCTGCATTGCAGAATTCCTACCGCATTTTTAATCAGGATTGCGAAATTGTTTCACAATTACCTAAAAACATTTATTATATAATATTATGGAATCCGCATTTTTCTTTGTCAATTAATAAAATTTTTAATTAATGTTATAGATTAAATTCAATTTATATGATAAAATACTTTAGTAATAAATTAATTTTTGGAGGTATCTAAAAAATGAAATTAAATTTAAGACCAGCTGAAGAGTGTACTTTTGACGCTGTATCATTAGGTGAAGTTATGCTTCGTCTTGATCCAGGTGAAGGCAGAATCCGTACAGCAAGAAGCTTTAGAGCATGGGAAGGTGGCGGAGAATATAACGTTATCCGTGGTCTTCACAAGTGCTTCGGTATGAGAACTGCTGTTATCACATCATTTGCTGATAACGAAGTAGGTCTTCTTATGAAGGACTTCATCGAGCAGGGTGGCGTTGATACATCACTTATCTGCTGGAAGAAGACAGATGGTATCGGACGTCTTTGCAGAAACGGTCTCAACTTCACAGAAAGAGGATTTGGTATCCGTGGTGCTAAGGGTTGCTCTGATAGAGCTAACACAGCTATTTCTCAGGCTACTCCAGAAGATTTCGATTTTGATTACATCTTCAAGAACAAGAGCGATGGTGGTTTAGGTGTTCGTTGGTTACATACAGGCGGTATCTACGCTGCTCTTTCTGAACAGGCTTGTGAAACAGTTATCGCAGCTTGTAAAGCAGCTAAGAAGTACGGTACAATCGTATCTTACGACCTTAACTACAGACCATCTATGTGGGAAGCTATCGGCGGTTTAGCTAAGGCTCAGGAAGTTAATAAGGAAGTTGCTAAGTATGTTGACGTTATGATTGGTAACGAAGAAGACTTCACAGCATGCCTTGGTTTCGAAATCGAAGGTAACGATGAGAACCTTAAGACTCTTAACCTTGATGGTTATAAGAAGATGATCAACGAAGCTGCTGCTACATACCCTAACTTCAAGGCTGTTGCTACAACACTTCGTCAGGTTAAGACAGCTACAGTTAACGATTGGTCTGCTATCTGCTGGGCTGATGGTGAAATCTATAAGGCTGCTCAGTATGACGGTCTTGAAATCATGGATAGAGTTGGTGGCGGTGATTCATTCGCTTCAGGTCTTGTATATGGTCTTATGACATTTGAAGATGCTGAGAAGGCTGTTAACTACGGTGCAGCTCACGGTGCATTAGCTATGACAACTCCTGGTGATACAACAATGGCTTCTCTTAAGGAAGTTGAAGGTATCGTTGGTGGTGCCGGTGCCAGAGTTCAGAGATAATCTGATTCATTAATTTAAGATTCATCCAAGATGGGCGGTGCTGTAAGGCACCGCCCTTTTTCTTTTGTACATTTGCAATAAAAATAGACAGCATTAAAATTTCAATTTCAGAATTCCAATACTGCCTGTCTTTATTTAATTATTTTTCATTTGTCCCAAATATATCAGTCACTCCAAATAGGCATTCTACAATATTTTGTTCCATCAAACAGAAAATTATATTCACTTCCATCCGGATAACCTACTATCCACTGTTGCAGTTTTGCTGTAATATTGCTGTCGCTGCAATTGCTTCTATGCAGCCCGTCAATTTCTTAATCATCCTCATATTTTTTCTCCTTTAAATGTAATTTAAGAATTTCATGTTTAATGAATTCCCTTTTTTCTACTCCCCCGATATTTTTTGTCAAGTGCCACATTGCAAAAAAAGCCTGCCAAAAGCATCTTTATGATACATTTGGCAGGCTTTTATAAACCTGAAATTATTAAAATTCTTCTATAAAACTATAACCGACATCTTAGAAAAATATCATTATAGCAAGCAATTATAATGTTACACCCTGCTTAAAGATTGCAAGGTCATGGAAACCTGCAATTTCAGCTTTAACTTTCTTTCCTGAAGCAACATCAAGAACAAGCTGGAAAAGTTCTTTTGCAGCATCTTCGAGTGGAAGGTCATCTGTAACAATTCTACCTGCATTAAAATCAATCCAATTAGATTTATTTCCTGCAAGTCTTGAATTTGTTGCAATCTTAACAGTAGGAACCGGTGATGCAAATGGTGTTCCTCTACCAGTTGTGAAAAGAACCATCTGTGCACCTGATGCTGCACAGGCTGTAGCTGCAACAAGATCATTTCCCGGTGCACTGAGAAGATTAAGCCCCTTAGTATTAACAGGTTCTGCATATGCAAGAACACCCTTTACAAGAGATGAACCTGACTTCTGAGTACATCCAAGTGATTTATCTTCAAGAGTTGTGATACCGCCATCCTTATTTCCTGGAGATGGATTTTCATAAATCTCCTGTCCATTTTTAATAAAGTATTCCTTGAAATCATTGATAAGGTGAACTGTCTTCTCAAAAAGTTCCTTGTTGGCACATCTGTTCATAAGAATTGTCTCTGCACCAAACATTTCAGGTACTTCTGTGAGGATAGTTGTACCACCCTTAGATACAAGCATATCAGAGAAAAGACCTACTGTAGGATTAGCTGTGATACCTGACAATCCATCAGAACCACCGCACTTCATACCAATAATAAGTTCTTTTGCATTAACTTTTTCACGTTTGAAGTTGGCAGCATAAGCCATAAGCTCATTCATAAGCTTCTCTGCTTCTTCCTGCTCATTTTCAACATCCTGAACCTGTAAAAACTTAACTCTGTCCGGATTTACTTCACCTATATAATCCTTGAGAACTTCTATACGGCTGTTTTCACATCCGAGACCGAGTACAAGCACTGCACCTGCATTTGGGTGATTGATAAGGTCAGCAAGAATCTTTCTTGTATTCTCCTGGTCTTCTGTTGTCTGAGAACAGCCATAAGGATGTGTAAATGCAACTACTTCATCTACGCCTTCAGGCTTATTTGCTCTTGCTGTTGCTTCAATTGCTCTTGCGATTGAATTAACGCAGCCTACTGTAGGAACAATCCATACTTCATTACGAACACCAACTTTGCCATTCTCTCTCATATATCCTTCAAAATAAGCTGGTTCTGTTGGCTCTACATCTTTATGTCCTTCAGGCTCATAAGTATAATCAAGTAATTCACCAAGACCTGTCTTTAAATTATGAGTATGAACCCATGCTCCAACAGGAATGTCAGCCTGTGCAAATCCAATTCTGAAACCATATTTAACAACCGGTTCACCCTTCTTGATAGCTTTAATTACAAATTTGTGTCCCTGTGGAATATCTTCTACAGTTGTCACATCAATTCCTGCAACATTAAGAGTAGTGCCTTTTGCAATAGGCTTTAATGCTACAGCAACATTATCATCTTTATTAATTTTAATAAAATCCTGCATCTAATCCTCCTTGTTTTGCGAAGCAAAATCCGAACCCCTTGGTGAGGAGAGGATTTAGCCTCCTTGTTTTGCGAAGCAAAATGCGACTGCCCTTGCAGGAGCAGAGGATTTGCCTCCTTGTTTTGCTCCACTATTTTAATATTAAATAAGAGCGGATGAATATAAAAACATCCGCTCTGTAACATCAAAAAGAGCTGTTAATTAATCATCAAGAGCTAAATCGTTAACAACTGCTCTCATGCCTCTTTCTCTGATATCTGTGATGTATTCAGTAATAACTTCTTCAAGATCAAGGACCTTAGAAAGATCTTCACCACCAAAGAACTTAGTATTACTTAAATAAGCATGTGTAAATTCCTTAGGTGACTTACCTGAATTATCTCTGAAGAAATCAAGAACTGCCTTATCATCAGTGATATTGTACTCTTCACCATTTCTGTTACCCTTTAATACAATACCGCCATTAAACTCAGCTTCTGTCTGTGATGTATAGAAGCTCATGAGTGCTGCAATAGAGAATGTAAGGTACTTAGGAAGCTTGTTAAATTTCTTAACATAACCTAAGAATGAAGGTAAACATCTTGCTTCCCACTTAGATACTGAGTTAAGTGAAATGCTTAATAATCTATGATCTACG